>Ga0207707_10000757_pt1 | contig 31814 bp, 29 predicted proteins | sample KBSC83BmetaG_FD_184336 | JGI IMG/M metagenome (GOLD analysis project Ga0207707, IMG submission 184336) | Corn rhizosphere microbial communities from Kellogg Biological Station, Michigan, USA - KBS C8-3B metaG (SPAdes) (version 2) | ecosystem: Host-associated > Plants > Roots > Rhizosphere ... | reverse complement strand
GATTCCGGTCTTGTCAGTAACACTCAGAATGGCGCGTTGAATTTTGGACATGGAATCCTCGTCAATAGGGTGAAAGAGGATACGTTAACAGGCACGGGAAAGAGAGTTCAAACGCGGAAGGTTGTTCCGTTGAGGCCTCAGCCGGAACACGCTGGGACGATTATGCTGGTTGGCGAAGTTCTGTGCTGGACTCGCTATTCAGAGTGAAATAGAACGTGGCGCCCTTCTCCACGGCGCCCTCCGCCCAGATGCGGCCGCCGTGACGATGCACCACCCGCTGTACTGTGGCCAGCCCGACGCCAGTGCCGGGAAACTCAGCCAGGCTATGCAGCCGCTGAAATGGTTGAAAAAGCCTTTCCGCATTGGCCTGGTTAAAGCCGGCACCGTCATCGCGGATGTAATAACTCCCCCGTACGGCGTCGTACCCAAACTCAATTCTCGCGGTTGCATGCTTCGAGGTGTACTTCCACGCGTTGCGCATGAGATTTTCCATGGCGATCCGCAGAAGCCGGGAATCGCCTTCCGCAACCAGAGATTCGGGGATTACGAACTGAACCTTGCGCTGCTGGTCATGGCTCTGCAACTCCTGCGCAATGGACCGCGCAATCGCCGAGAGATCCACGTGTTCCTGATGCATTGTGCCCGACGAAACTTGCGAAAGCTTCAGCAGATCGTCAATCAGATCACCCATGCGGACTGCCGCGCTACGAATATGCTGAATGAAGTCCTTGCCTGCCGGATCGAGTTTAGCGCCAAAATCGTGCAGGAACATGTAGGTGAATCCGTTGATGGTTTCCAGCGGTCCGCGCAAGTCGTGCGATACGGAATACGAGAATGCCTCCAGCTCGCGGTTGGCGGCGATGAGTTGCCGGGTACGATCTTCCACGCGCTGCTCAAGTTCGCCTTGCCCTTTCAGCAGCTCGGCATCGCGCCGCTGGATCTGTTCCAGCATGTCATTGAAGGCTCGCACCAGCACGTCAGTTTCATTGAAACCGGAAGCAACTTCCGCACGCACGCTGTAGTTCTTTTCGCGCGAAATCACACCGGCGGTCTCGGCCAGCTTTACGATGGGGCCAGCCAGCGAACGCCCCAGAGCGGCGGAAAGCAGCAACGCCGCCACAAGCGAAACCAGCAGCACCACCAACGCAATCAAGGCGTAATGCTGCAAACGGCTGTGCAGTTCTTCAAGGTCGTTGCGGATGTAAACGCTGCCGATCGGTTTGCCCTGCAGTTCAATGCGGCGCACCAGAAGTACGTCACCTTCATGGAACGAGTATGTCTCCTCATGCGTTGGTCCCAGCGACGGGAGATCGAGTACTTCTGTCACCCCGGTGCGACGATATTGGGCGAAAACCTGTCCATCGGGTGTCAGTATGCCCGCGGAGATCACTCCGGGAAAGCCACGCAGTGCAGCGAGCGTATTGGCGGCCGCTTTCGGGTCATTGAACGTCAACGCCGCAGCGCTGTTAGCGCCCACGATCTGAGCTTGCGCGGAGAGATCTCGCACGATGGAATCGCGAACGCTGAGCTGGTCGTACACGATGAAGGCACTGCAAGCCAGCACCAGGGCCGCAGCGCTCACCACCATGATGATCAGCGTGAACCGGGAGGAGATGGAGCGGCTCTGGCCAGGCACTAGCGTCCTCCTTTCGGATTGGCTTTCCTCACGGTGATAGCTACTTTGAGCAATTCGGAACTCAGGCTCAAACCGGCCTCTTCCGCTGCGCTCTGGTTCACCTCAAAATGCACATGGCCACCCTCAACTACGAACCCGATTTCCCCGCCCCGATCCACGAAATGAGGAATGTCGCTGACCGTCAAAATATGCTGTTTGGCTAGGGCGGGCAGAAGTACGTTGAGCCGCCTCCCCTCCGACGAGGAAATAAACACGATTGCGCAGCCAGCACTCTCGGCAGCAGAGGCAATGTGCTTGGTAATCACCGGCTGGCCATTCAACGTTTCCCCGCTGACCGTCTGTACCAGAACAGGGCCAAACGGGTCTGGGCCCAGCACGCACAGGTCAAAGCTCTTTCGCTTGCTGCTGACGTCCGGCGGCCAGGTAACGAACTTGCCGAAGTTGAAAAGGTATGCTGCCTCTACCTGGTATTCCGTAGGATGACTTGCAGGCTGAGCTCCGGCTGCGGGCGCCAACATCAGTGCCGCAAGAATGCAGGCACACAAGAGCGATGGAGGATACGCCCTGAGACGGTTGGCGCACACATGGGCGAGACCCATCAAGCTTTACCTACCTCGTCCAGACCAGTTTGGCAAAAGCGCCCCGGCGGATACCAACTTGCGGCTTAGCACTGCTTTCAATGTGATGTGGCTGCAACAGATTTTGCCCCACTACCGAGAACTCAACATTCTTCATCACGTTCCAGCCAAGCCGCAGGTCCAGTGTGTGATAGGCCGGGACAGGAAAGTTCTGATCGAATGCCACGGCCGACTGGTAGTGATAGGTGGGGTCCAGGTCGACTGCTTTGGACAGCTTGATACGCGGAGCGACAAAGAGCGTGTGATGTGGGCCGGAGTGGCTGAAGTTTGTGGCCACAGAATCTCCAACCGCTCCGACTGTGCTGTGGATATCCAGCGTCAGGTATGAATATGCGCCTTTCAGTTGCAGCCAGGGAGTTATGTCCCAGCTTGGGCTAATCTCCACCCCATCTGTAGTCCCCGCGGCTCCATTGACAAATGGAAAATCCAACGCGATGTGCGGCAGCCCCGGGCTGTTTTCGGCCACAACAATCGGTCCAGTAATGTTTTGCAAGTCCCCGGATTTGTTGTGAAACACCGCAACATCAAGATAAACACTCTTTTTGAACAGTTGCCGGTAACCGCCTTCGAAGTCAAGAAGTGTCTCAGACTGAAAATTCGGCTGCCCGATGATGCGCAGAAAAACCGGGGACGCAATCAATGCGGCGACATTCACGTCGCTATCCAATCGGCTGGGAGTCCGTACCGCCCGTGTCACAGCGGCCCAGAAGGATTGGTGACGTGCAGGCCGGTAAAGAATGCGAGCATTCGGTTGAAACTCAAATCCGCTGTAATCGTTGTGCTCGAGTTTGATTCCTGCCGTGAACGACAGCGTGTCGGGAATCAACTTGATTTCGTCCTGCACAAACCCGCTATAAAGCGCGTCAGTACGCTGCGGCGGGAAAAAGTCCACCGACCCGGGAAAGTGGCTGGTGATGCTGTCAGGGATTACGCGCACACCCGCGCCCCAAATCACGTTATTCCGGGTTGCGAGGGCAAAATGGTGCACCAAATCAATGTCAAACGTCGCACGCTTTTCACCGATTTGCGGACGGTCCCGGTCCACGCGGTCAAAATACGTCTGCACCTGGATATCGGAGGTCTCGCTCAGCGTACGCTTCCAGCGCAGAAGAATATCGCTTCCGGAGACGCGGTCGCGAAAGATGTCATCGATGCTGCCCAGCGGATCAAACGTGGCGATGGGCGTTTCCTCTCCGCTCCGCTCGGAGAACAGACCGCCCTCCAGCATGACTGAGTCACGGACATTGGGATTCCAGTCGCTGCGAAATCCTGTTCGTCCCGTCCACCAGTCATCGAAGTTATTCACGGTACCGGAGGCGAAATGAAATTCCGGGCCCGTGGTGAACCATTGCCCATAGAGACGCGCGCTGAGGTTGCCACGGGTACCGGAGTAGGCTGCTGCGGCGCGGCCCTGGTCCACGTTGCCGCCGCCAACGCTCACGTATCCTCCCTTGGTCTCCTGTGAGTTCCGGGTAATGATGTTGATCACGCCATTCACAGCGTTGGCGCCCCACACCGTGCCTCCGGGGCCGCGAATAACCTCGATGCGGTCAATTTCTTCCAGCGGAATGCTGGTAACGTCCCAGTACACGCCGGCAAAGAGCGTGGTGTACACGCTCCGGCCGTCGATCAGAACCAGGAGACCCTTGGAAAAGATGTTCTCGAATCCCCGCACGCCGACCGAATAACTGTTGGCATTGTCGCGTCCCAGATTTACTCCTGGGACCAGCCGCAGAGCGTCCACCACACTCGTAACCCCGGACCTTCTGATCTCATCGGCCGTGAGCACGTAGACCGCGGCTGCGGTGGTCCAGAGTGTTTCCGGTTCCTTCGATACTGAAGTCACCTCGATGCTGCCCAGTTGCTCCAGGCTCAGCTTCTTGAGTGATTGATCCTCCGGTTGCGGCTGCACTGGCTCAGGCACTCCGGATGCGGTCGCAGCAGCGCGGCACATCCCGCATGCTGCAATGAGCAGCAAACAAGCAACAAATATTTGGTTTGGCACTCCCCCAAGCCTGGTGTGCATGGCGTGACAAAGGTGTTTCAGCCCGCGGACCGTGAAGCGAACCCGAGTTACTGAATTATAAATGATGGATCCGCTTCCCATGCCGGGAACTTTCGCCTATGATTGTCAGCTTTTAAGAGAGACTTTATCGTGCCAGAAATGCGAATTCTCATCGTGGACGACGATCCCTCGCACCTGAAACTCTACTCCTGGATACTCGCGCGCGGAAATTTCGTCCCAATTTCTCTCCTCGTGAGTGGCCCCAGTCTGCCGGTCCCTGCTGATTCTTCCATCAATCTCGCGGTTGTGGATTACCGCTTGGGGAACGATTGGACAGCAGTTCAGGTAATCCAGCGTTTGCGGCAAGCGTTTCCTGACTTGCCTGTCGTGATGTTGTCAGACTTTAGCTGGCTTCCTGATGATGTGGCCCCTTTTGTTTCCGCGTTCGTTCGCAAAGGTGAGCCGCAGGAATTGCTGGAGACCATTTCCAGTATCCTCGCAAACAAGGCACACGAGCAAACGAGTTAGCATTTTATGGGGCGCGGGCAGTCCCTCGGCAAGCATGGCTGGGAACGGGTGCATGCCGGGCTCATACACGCCTGTTCGAGCGGTTTAGAGCGAAGCGACAGGAATATACCCAAACGAACGAAAGAAGGATGAGGCCGACTTGCGCGCCGAGCCCGTTGTGTCAGGAGCATTCCGAATGTGTGTCCAGGACGAGGAGGTCGAGCGGTTTGGAGCGAAGCGACAGAATAATTAGCTCTTGGGCTTTGCTTTCAGCTTCACCTTGCCGCCCTGATTTTCAATGGAATACTCCACCGCCTGGCAACCATATTGTTTGCGGATCTCTGAGGTCTTCTGCTGAACGAATTTCTTGAATGAATCCAGGTTTGCTGTGCTCTTTTCGCCAGCCTTGGTTCGCGCCTGGGAAAGCGCCTGGAACAATGCTTCCACATTCTTCGCTTCGGATTTTGCATCCGAACACGCGATGCTGAATGGTTTGTCTTCCGCCAGTGCCGTTCCGTGATGTTTCAGGGCCTTTTCCGCCTCGTGCTGTTCGTGATCGCGCAATCCCTGGATGCCCAGATAAGCATCCTGAGGCCGGCGGTAGCCCTCTTCCTTAATCTGTAACTTCTGCTGCCACAAGGAGTTATAGAGCGCATAACGTTGTTGGATTGTGGTGTAACGGAAGCGCTGGGTATAGTTCATACGGCTTCCGTCGGCGAATTTTTTCAGCAGGTTTTTGACTTTCCACTCGATTTCGGTGGGAGGTTTCTTGGCTCCTCCGCCAAAATAGATGTCGTACTCAACTTTCAACCGGCGCACTTGGTCTTCCAGGACCGAGAGTTCTTCGTCAATGGTCAAAGCAGAGTACCTTTCCGGGAACCGTGTTCGGGGACAAACAGGCGAAATATAGCACAGAGAGGGAGGGCCTAAGAGTTCCCAAAGTACAGGCAGAGTTGTGCTTTGGTTTTGCATCCAATTTCCGTATGGCAGGTAATTCCGTGTCTAAGAACCCGATCCGGATCGTTATTGCCGACGATCACGCCGTTTTGCGCGAGTCTCTGGCGTCGCTGCTGGCGACGGAGGAGGATTTCGCAGTTGCCGGCCGAGCCGCGAATGGCCAGGAAGCGTTGGCCCAGGTGCAAGAATTGCGTCCTGACGTGCTGGTGCTTGATCTGTTCATGCCTCAAGGCGATGGATTTGAGGTCTTGCGTACTCTTGACCGGGCCGGTAACCGCGTTGCCGCCGTGGTGTTGACCGGTTCAGATAGCGAGCTTGATTACGCTCAGGCCGTGAAGCTTGGCGCGCGTGGGCTGGTGCTGAAAAGCGACGGACCGGAAAAACTGTTTACCGCCATACGCACCGTATACAACGGCGAGCTGGCTTTCTCTGACGAACTGGCCCAGCAGGTGCTGACCACCATGAGCGCTGAATCGCGCGCCACTGCCAACACCCTCGCCCGTCTTTCCGAGCGAGAGCGCCAGATTGCCTTCTACGTGGCCCGCGGGATGAAGAACAAAGACATTGGCCAGGCCTTGAACATTAGTGAGAACACAGTCAAACGCCATCTACAAAGCATTTTCACCAAAACTGGCGCGCGCGACCGGTTGGAACTCGCTGTGCTGGCGCTGAGTGAAATCAGCAAGGCAGCGTAAATTCAGCAATTAGCAATCAACCGTCAGCACTCAGCCAAGATCACAACGCCAAAACAGTGGCTCGCCCGGAAAATTGCCAAAATTGCCAGTACTGCCAAAAGTGACAATTGAGCCGTGTAGCTGATCGCCTGTTGGCTGAATGCTGAATGCTGATTGCTAACAGCTATCTTCCTGCCGCCATCTTCTTCACCATGGCCAGCACCAGCTTGCGGTCGCTGTCATTCAGGTTGGAAGAATAGCGCCGAATCTGGCTCAGGAAGCGCACTTCGTCTTCGGTGAGTGGTGGAAGGTTCTTTGCCGCGCCATTGCCATGATGATCGCTGAAAAACTGCCCCAGCGGAACGTCCATGGCGCTGGCGATCTTGGCCAGAGTGTCCAATGACGGAATGGTATGGCCGTTTTCCACGCGCGAAAGGTAACAGCGCAGCAGCCCGGTGCGCTTTTCGATGTCGCCTTGTGACATACCTTTTTGCAGCCGGTAATTCCTGATTGTCTCGCCTATGTTCATGTTGGAATCGTAACTGGGGGACTGCTTCCTTGGGGGTGCGTGAATGTTAATCAGATTGGCAACTTTGTGCAAGCACAAATTTTGTCATGGCGCTACGACATATCCACAGACTCTTGATTTTTTTCCAAATCGTGCGCTCGCTGCAGACGCTTTGTCTCAGAATGCCTGAAATCAGCTAGTTACCAGTTAATTATCCCCCGGCAGCAGGCTCTCTTCCCAAATTAAGCGTCCTTTCCCCTCGCATTATGTTCCGAGTTTGTCGGAGGCTGTGTTTGAATTTCTAATAATTGGAGCGGGGCCCAACATCAACTGCATGAACAGAGTGCCTGCAACCGGAGTGCTGTAATACGGTTCGATCGGTTCAAACCCCAGGTCACGGTAGAGTGCAATGGCCGCATCCATTTTGCCGGGTACGGTATCAAGACGCATGAGGGTGTACCCAATCTCGCGCGCCTCCTGAATGAGCTTTTCCGCAAGAGCGCGACCAATGGAGTGCCCGCGAAATTCCGGACGCACATAAAGTCGCTTCATTTCGCACGCGCCGTTCTCGCCGTCATGCTCGAGCGGACGCAACGCGCCCATGGCGGCCGGATTATCGTTCCACAAAGCCAGCAACAGCCGGCCCGCGGATGGAGCGTACTTCCCAGGGAGGGTCCGCAATTCGTCGTCAAATCCCTGGAAACAAAGCTTGAATTCCAGCCATGCCGCATATTCCAGCATCATCTCGCGCGCGATCCTGAACTGCTGCTCACTTTCGGCATGGATAATCTTCAGCATGGCTCGTGCCCTGTGTACTCAAATGTTAGCAGACGCGTAACTCATGCAAGCTCAATTCCGCCAACCAGGATTGCAGTTACTTCCGCGCGACGGCCACAAGGCGTGGCGCATCGACGCCATACGGAACCCCGGCTAGATTGCCGTACAACTGCACCTGCCGAAAGCCGCAGAGCAGAAGCCGGTCTTTGATTTCACGGCCGGAGTAAATGGCGTGGTCGAAGTGAAAAGTCCGGGCGGTCTCATCTCTGATCAGGATCCACTCGGATTGTATGCGGCTCCAGTCGTCGCGCAACTGCCGGCGCTGAACCAGTTTCGATCCGTCCGGCAGATCATCACAGCTTGCGCTCTGCCACATCCGGGCGATCCGTTCTTTACCGAGAAGTTCAATCACCAGTGCTCCACCCTGTCTGAGACTTGCATGCACATTTCGGAGGACACGAAGGTCATCCTCTTCATCCCTGAAATACCCGAACGACGTGAAGATGTTGCAGGCCAGATCGAAGGCGCCGGCCCGGCTAAACCGGCGCATGTCAGTTTCAATCCACTCGACAGCCAAGCCTGCGGCGGCTGCGCGGCCGCGTGCAATCTCCAGCAGAAAGGGAGAGCGGTCAACGCCGGTCACATGGAAGCCTTGCTGGGCAAATTCCAGCGAATGACGTCCCGGGCCACAACAAAGATCCAGCACGTGGCCGCCATGACAATTCGTGAGCGCGAGGATATATGCAACTTCTTCCCTGGCTGCGGCAAAGCGCTCTTCGGGAAACATGAACGGGTACAGCTCCCGCCAGAAATCTTCGCTTTCAAACCATTCCATGAATTCAAAAGTGTAGCTGAAAGGTCATTGCTGTCAGGGGCGGAAAAAGAGGATGCATGAACTGCATCCTCTAGAAGTGCACGATGTCCGCTTCAAAGAGCGGCACAGCTATTTCAGGTCGATCGCCCGTGTCAGGCGGAAGCTCAGCGTGCTTTCTGCCGGCATCACCGCTTCTTTATTTCCGGTGTATGCGGCGCCCGCCGTGCCCGCGCCGGCGCCGGCCAGCGCGCCGATAGCAGCGCCTTTACCTCCGCCTGCCAGGGCGCCAATCAAGGCTCCCGCTCCAGCGCCGCCGCCGATGAACCCGGCAGACCTCTTGCCCTTGCCTTTAACTTCTCGCTCGACCGCGGAAGTCTGAATACTGTGCTCGCGGCCGTTGATGTCGACAGAGGTCAATCTGACTGCAAGCAGCGCGCCGCCTTTAAAGTGGCCCATGCCCTTGGAATCGACAACGGTGCCGCGGGCCCGCGCACCCTGCTCAATCACAGTCCTGCCGCCCACAACTACTGGACGCGCAAGCGTGCCGGAAAAACTGTCACCCGCCTGGTTCTGTTTGGAACTCAGCGTCTCTCCCAGCCGCACGAGCACTGTTGTGCCCGCGGGAATGGTGATGCTTTCCTGCGTTTTTACCGCTGTAGCGGTGTTTCCAGCCGAGCCGTTATCGGCGCTGGCCGGAGTGTTCTCAGTGCTGGTGGCTGGAGTTCCCGACTTGGCGCAGCCTGCAAGCAGCGCTAAAGCCAGCAGCACAGCAAAATAAAGTGAATGGATTGGTTTCACAGGTACCCCCTTGCGAAATTAATTTTCAGTGACAGAACCAGAATCACGGCTCCGGTTCCGCGTGTGACGAAGTGGCGCATGAACTGTAGGAAAGGCAGTGCATCAATGTTGTTCGCCTGTCGCGGATGCTGAGGCCGCGGCGGCGGAGTTCCCGTTGGATTCAGCGGAGTGCGGCGTGGCGGAGCCGGCCCTGATCTTTTCCAGAAACTTTTTTGAATTCAGCAGCGGGCGTTCCAGGCTGGGGTTATACGCCGTCCACTCTGCCTCGGGCTCACGCAAAAATTGCGTACGCATGCTCTCCATTTTCGAATCGAGATCATCGAGATAATGAAGCATCAGCGCCTCGGGGAACATGGGCATTTTGGGGCTGCCGAATTCGTACTTGCCGTGATGGCTGATGATCAGGTGCTCGATCAGCGTCTTATATTCGTCAGGAAAACCCGGCACCTGTGCAATCTTGTCGTGCAGCATTTCCAGCTCAATAATCATGTGGCCAAGGAGCTGTCCGCGCGTGGTATAGGCGAACGAGCGCGCGAAAGTGAGCTCGTGAATCTTACCGATATCGTGCAAAAAAGCGCCGGTGAGGAGCAGATCGCGATTGATCATCTCCGGATAATTACGGCAAGCGAGATCACAAAGCTGAAAAAGTGAGAGCACATGGTCCAACAGGCCGCCGATGAAGGCGTGATGCAGCGTTTTGGCTGCGGGCGCGTTCTTGTATGCCTGCTCGATCTGCGGATCTGACATGAAGGCCTGCACAAGAGCCTTCAGGTGAGGATCGCCAAAGCCTGAGACGTACTCTGCCAGGGAGCGCCAGAGCGCACCAATGTCCTTATTCGTCCGTGGCAGGTAATCGTCGAAATCAACCTCTCCGTCCTGCATGGAACGGAGTTTGTGCACCGTGAGCTGGAAGCGGCCGTTAAACTTGTTGACCAGGCCCCGCACTTTGACGAAGTCGTCCTGTTCAAAAATGTTGATGTGGTCGTTCACGTTGTCCCACATCTTGGCATCGATGTGACCGGTACGGTCGCCGAGAGTCAACGCGAGGTAGAGTTCCCCGCTCTTCTTGGGCTTGGCCTGCTTCGACACCACCACAAATGACGAGGTAACAACCTGGTTCTCAAAACGAACCGCGTCAGCTATATAGAACTCTTTCATTGAATCAGTCGCACTGTATCCTAATTCACTTTGGCGCGCAATCAGGGGGAAAACTGAATGAAGGAATTCGGCCTGCGCTGTGACTCTTCAATACGCCTGTGCTTCCACCTTCCAGCGATGGTAGATCTCGGCGCCTTTGAAAATTTCAAATAAGTTTGGATCCAGCTCGCCATCTTTGACGGACAAATCCAGAATCTCAAGCGCGCGCTCAACCGACACGGCTTTCTTGTAAGGCCGGTCTGCCGCCGCCAAAGCGTCAAAAATGTCAGAGATCGTCATCATCCGAGTTTGGAGAGGAATCTCCGCAGCCGAGAGTTTGTAGGGGTATCCCGTTCCGTTCAGCTTTTCATGGTGCGCGCGCGCGATTTCGGGAACGTTTTGCAATTCGTTGGTCCACGGAATCGCGCGCAAAAAGCTCACGGTGTGAATCACGTGCGCTTCGATCTGCAACCGTTCAGCTTCGTCGAGCGAGCCTTGCGGAATGGAGAGTAACCGGACCTCTTCGTCGCTAAGCAGGGGCTTGCTTTCGCCAGACAAATCGCGGTATTGCACGTTTCTGATGTCCAGCAGGCGATCAAAGTTTCCTTCCGGCACCACGCTGGGCTGGTTCGCGAGAATAACGGCCTTGAAGTGCTCATCCAGTTCGCGGAGCGCATCCGCGAGCTGGCCATCAAGGCGCGGCTCAGCGGCAAGGAATTCCTCGCGACTTTTCTCCAGAAGGTACTTCACCTTGGATGAAAGAACTTCTGCCTCCAGAGTCCGACGCACAAATGCGAAGCGCTGACGTATCACCTCGACCTGCGCGGGGTAGAGCTTTGTCGCCTTGACCAGAACTTCTTCGGGGACGCCCACTTTGCCAAAGTCATGCAGAAGGCTGGCGTAGCGCATCTCGCGCATCTGGTCGCGAGTGAAGCGCACGGGGGCATAAGGGCCCGTCGAAATGTGGTCCACGGCTTCTGCCAGGGCAAGCGTCAGGTTGGCCACCCGGAACGAGTGCCCGGAGGTGGCGGGATCCCGGGTTTCAATAGCAGTAACCGATGCGCGAACAAAACCTTCAAAAAGTCGATGAATATTGTCGTAGAGGTGGCTGTTCTCGTACGCCACAGCAGCCTGGCTGGCCAGCGAGAGAACGATCTCCTGCTGATGCGCTGTGAATGGAACCACCTGCTCTTCGATTGCCGCCTGCGAGTCAAGACGCGCGTTCCGCGAGCGTTTGGCGTTGATGAGCTGAAGCACGCCAATGATCTTGTCTTTCTGATTGCGGATGGGCACCGCCAGAATGGACCGCGTATGGTAGCCCGATTCATGATCGAAGCTGCGATTGATGCTGTATGGGACACCGGCGGGGAGCTCATAAGCATCAGCGATGTTGACGATCTCGCCAGTCAGGGCGACATAGCCCGCGATCGATTTCTCATCCACGTCCATGGTCACTTCGCGAAATGCCACCTTCACACTGTCGTTCTGCGCCAGCTTGAAGCGAAGCCGCCGAGGATGATCTGGGGTAGCGGGCGTTTCTATTTCGCCGCCCAGCGCCGGGCCAAAGAGGAGGGACCGGCGCTCCGCGTAAGCTTCCGCTTCCTCCACCAGGTAAAGCGAACCGGCATCACTGGCTGTAAACTCGCGCGACTTCGTCAGAATCAGATCAAGCAGCCGTTCGGGATCATGCTCGGCGGAAAGAGCTACTCCGATCTGGTTCAGCTCATGGATTTCCTGGCTTGCTCCGGCGAGACGCTGGTTGACCTCATGTCGCGTGTGTACCAGGTGAATGTGATCCAGGGCGTTATCCACCATACGGTCAAGCAGGACCTCAGAAACGTCCGCGGGAAGATACGCGTAAACAGCCCCGTCGTTGCGGGGATCGACAAAACGTCTGTCTGAGAGCGCGAGCACGCGCACGTTGGGAACCCGAAGCTGCGCATAGTGCCGGTCCATAAAGTGCTCGCGCGAAAGCAGAACAATGCATTCCACTTCCGGACTTTCCATGACCGCCTGCGGGAAAGGAATCCGGCGGAAACGCTGCACCTCGTGAAAATAACGCGCCGCCACAGGATCGTCTTCAAAAAATGCAATGACGGGTAATGCACGCATGCCCGGGGCGGGACGCCGTTTTGGAGAAACTGCGAGGCTCATGGATCTAGAACTTTTGCGGCGCGAAAAAGGTAAGTACTGGTGGAGAGATATTAGCCCAAATGGCTGGATTTTGAAACGTTACTGCCCAAGCGCCTACTGAACTATTTGCCGATGCGGGGCCATGTCCCTTTGGACAGAGCGGGAAACCTTAAACAGGCGGTTTTTCGGGTGCGCTGAGCCCGGTAAGTCAGCCTTTTCCCTCGGGCGCCACACACAAAGATACGGCTCTTGGCCGAGTGTGCCCTTTGGATCGAAATGGCCTCAACTGCGATGAGTTACTCAAGCCCAAGCCGGCGAAGACGAGTGCAATCGCGAAATAATGAATGCCTGCCTCTTCGCGCGTTCCCTGGTCAGAGTTTCACTCGCGGAATCAGGCGGCCATTGGACGCGCTGAGTAAAGCCGTTTGTCGAGCCAATCTGCAACTGGCGTATGAAGGACGAAATGGAGTTGTACCTCGTCCGGTTCCAGCACCCGCCAGTGCCGTTCCTCGCTGGCCGGCCCATCAGGCGAGAAAGAGCGAAATTCCACATGCTGGTTCCGGATCCTATACTGGTTATCGGGCAAGCCGTCCCCTGAAGTGATGACGAAGCTGCGGAGCCCGGCAAGAATGATCATCTGGTTTCTGTGCATAGGTACCCCCGGCAGAAAGGTTCCTTTCCGGCAGCAATTTGCAATCGCCGCCTTTCCATCGTTTGATGAAGGAGGTTGAAAGGCGATGTTGGCCGGAAAGCAGGCGCTAATCTGGATTGTTTCGGAATACCATATTCTGGCTGCATTTGCCGTTCCCTGCACTATAAGACCGCTCACTGACAGCTTCTAACCGCTTGCATTCACTTGAGTTTAGCCGAAAGGCCCGGATGCTAGAATAATTCGATGCCTCTGAAAACCTTGTTCCTCAACCCGCCATCGTTTGAGAACTTTGACGGCGGCGCCAGTTCACGCTGGCCAGCCACCCGCGAGATTGAGTCGTATTGGTATCCCGTGTGGCTAGCGTACCCGGCAGGCATGCTGGAGGGGTCGCGGCTTCTGGACGCACCGCCGCACCATGTTTCCGCCGCAGAGACAATTGAGATCGGCAAGCAATACGAGTTTCTGGTCCTTTTCACCTCAACGCCGGGATTTCCGGGCGATATCCAATTGGTTACAAAGATGAAAGAGGCCAATCCGAAGCTCAAGGTAGCGTTCGTGGGGCCCCATGTGACCACTTTGCCGGAACGGTCGCTGAAAGAGTGCCCTGCTATTGATTTCGTCTGCCGCAGGGAATTTGACTATTCCGTTGTCGAGTATGCCAACGGCGCTCCGCTCTCAGAGATTCGAGGCATATCGTACCGCGACGCAAGCGGCAAAGTGGTCCACAACCCTGACCGTCCCGACGTCACCGACCTGGATGCGCTTCCCAACGTCACCGATGTTTACTATCGTGACCTGGATGTGCGGCGATATAACGTTCCATTCCTTCTTTACCCGTTTGTGGCGCTGTACACCACCCGAGGCTGCCCGGCCCAGTGCACCTTCTGCCTGTGGCCTCAGACCTTGAGCGGCCATCCCTGGCGTAAGCGCTCCACCGACGCTGTTGCTCGCGAAATGGCCCAGGCCAGGGAATACTGGCCGTGGGTGAAGGAATACTTCTTTGACGATGACACCTTCAATATCCAGAAACAGCGCACTGTTGAGCTCTGCCAGAAGCTGAAACCCCTGAACCTGACCTGGAGCTGCACGTCGCGCGTGACAACGGATTACGAAACCCTGAAGGCCCAGCGTGAAGCCGGCTGCCGCCTGCTGATTGTGGGCTATGAATCCGGTGATCCACAGATTCTGAAGAACATCAAGAAAGGCGCAACGGTGGAACGCGCCCGCCAGTTCACCAAAGACACCAAGAAACTCGGGCTGGTTGTTCATGGGGACTTCATCCTCGGCTTGCCTGGCGAAAGCCGTGAATCCATTCGCCGGACAATCGACTTTGCCAAAGAGCTGGATGTAGAGACGATCCAGGTTTCGCTTGCCCATGCTTATCCGGGCACCGAAATGTATGACTTTGCCAAGCAGAACGGATTCATCATCGGTACAGAGCGCATGGTGGATGATGGTGGTCATCAGGTGGCGCAAATCCAGTATCCGGGCCTGCCGCGCGAGCATGTCCTGGAAATGGTGCATAAGTTTTACGACGAGTACTACTTCCGCCCCAAAGCCATTTTCCGCATCGTGCGCAAGGCGGCATTCGATTCCGGCGAACGCAAACGCCTGGTCAAGGAAGCCAAGTCATTCATGAAGCTGCGGGCAGCCCGAAATCGTGCCGCCAAGGAAATGCGCGCCAACAAGACTGGCTCGTCGGCAACAGGTTCGGGCCAGGAAGAAACTCGCGCCGCGGAAGTGGCGGGAGATTAACCCGCCGCATCAACCGCAGCGCAGGAGAACAGCAAACAACCGGCTTAACGATAGAACGCTAAGAGCCAAAGGCTAAATAGCGAAGAGCTGTCTTTATGCAAGAACAACAACAGGTCGGCAGAGCGCGGATCATCGGGTACGCCATTGGTGCAGCCGTATTCCTCGCAATGGCAGCATGGAAATATTTCGTACGATGAGACGGAACGCCGCGTGACCATCAAGAAAGCGCTGATTTATGCCGCGATCGCCTGCTGCAACGGCATCGGCGACGTGATGCTCAAGCGGGGCATGACGGACGTGGGCACCATCCACCTTGATCAGTGGCAGCACGTGTTCACCGCCGTATTCAACCCCTGGATCGTTCTGGGAATCGGCTGCCTCGCCGGATTTTTCTACTCTTACCTGACAGCGCTTTCCTGGGCCGATCTAAGCTACGTTCTGCCGGCCACTGCGCTGGGCTATGTGGTGACGACCGTTCTCTCGCGCTATTTTCTGCATGAGCAGGTGAGTCCCTGGCGATGGTCTGGCGTGCTGCTCATCAGCGTTGGAGTCGGATTGGTGACGCGAGGTCCTTCACTCACCCAGCCTGAAATTGAACCGGTGGAGGCAGTACCGGAGGAAGTTCATGAACTGGTTTAGGCTCTGGACCGCTATCGGAGTGCTGGTGCTCTCGTCCAGCGCCGGGGACGTCATGTTGTCGGCGGCGATGAAGCGCGTAGGCGACATGGATGCTTTGCGTTCCAACCACGGGCTGCTCGCTGTCATGGTGCGCGTACTCAAAGAGAAATTCTTTCTTCTCGGCCTGGTCTGCCTGACGTTCAGCTTCTTCTGTCTCCTGACAGCGCTCTCATGGGGCGATGTCAGTCTGGTGGCGCCGGCTTCTGCTTCGCTGACATTTATCTGCAGCATCGTGCTGGCCAAGTTTTTCCTCAAGGAACGTGTTGATCACCGCCGCTGGATCGCCGCTGGCTTGGTCTGCGTGGGTGTGGCGCTGCTGGCGAAATAAAGCTATTGATCGCCGGTAACGCCAAGCCAGAGAATCCAAATTGAAAACAGTCGAGCGCAAGCCAATTTGGATTGTTTGGCAATTTTGGCATTCCTGGCAATTTACTACGCATTGCGGTTTGGTAGGTATGAAACCACCCGCATCAATCCACGCGCCGGCAGGTCCGGGGCAACGAATTTGTTGCCCGTGATCGCCTCGGCCGCGAGATATCCGCTGCGCACCGCCCCTTCCATAGTGGCGGGCCAGCCGCTGGCGGTCCAGTCACCCGCTAAGAATACGCACGGCCACGCTGTTTTGATCGGGGGGCGGTACTGATCCAGGCCCGGAAGCACCGAATACGTGGCATACACTTCCTTAATCACCGCGGCCTTGATCACCTTTGCCTCTTGGACGATAGGAAAAAACTCCGCCAGTTCGCGCAACGCCAGTTCGAGCACCTCTTCGCGCGACTTCTGCACCAGTGACCTGGAGGCGCTCACAACCAGCTCAACGTAGCTGCCAGGGCCTTCACGCGCCTGCTGAAACTTGGATTTGTGGAACATCCACTGGATGGTGCGGTCGAGCAGCACGGCATGAGGAAGGTCCGTGATCTCGCGGTCGAACCACAGATGGATTCCGGTGATGGGTGACGGCTCAAAGCGGTGGAGATTCCTTTTTATCTCTTCCGATCTTTCGTCAGCAGGCAATAGTGCCGCGGCACCTTGAAAAGGAGCTGCTAACACAACGTTATCGAATCTGCGTTCGCCCGCGCCTGTAGCTGTCGTCACGCGGCCCGAGCACGGGCTGACGGAATTGACAGCACACCGCAGCAGAACCTCACCCCCGCGTGCCCGGATGTAATCGATCCCCGCGGAGTAAAGCTGCGAGAGAGGAATGCTGGGCACACCCATACGTCCCGCTTCAGCGGAGTTCATGAACGATTCGCGGAAGACCTGCGCAGCATAGCGGCAGGAGACACGGTCCAAATCTTCATTGAGAGCGCTCACCAATACGGTCTTCCAGAAGCGATCAATCGCGCGCTGAGTCTGGCCGTGGCGGCGAAGCCAGGAAAGAAAGTTTTCTCCCGAATCCGGCAGCCCTCGGCTCATGGCAAACATCGCGCGGGCGATCGCCATCTTGTCCCCCGCACTCAACATGTGAGCTCGAAGGAACGCCGGAACGTTGTGCATCGGCGCCGGCAGGAAACGAGTGGCCGCAAACCTGCTCGCGTGTCCGCCCGGTTCAAGGAACGTGAGTTCGTTAAACCAACGGATCTCGTCGCTCACCCCAAGAGTTTTGTAAAACTGAACGAGGTTCGTGCAACACCCCAGGAGAACGTGCTGGCAGTTGTCGACTACCTCTCCTGTGCCAGGATGTTCATAGGATGAAGCTCGCCCCCCGACGAAGGGTCGGCGCTCAAACAACGTGACCTGCAAGCCTGCAGCCGCCAGGGCACAGCCCGCTGCCAGTCCGGCCAGGCCGCCCCCCACAATACCCACGGTCTGTTGAGAAGCCGCCATTATGCGATGCGGTAGACGAAGCCGCGAGCCAACACTCGCAGCTTCTCCCACGTGCTCAAGGCAACGCGCTCCGTGAAGACGTCATAGTTGCGTTCGACGATTTTCTTCAGAAGACGGCTGTAAATTTCCACCAGGACCCACAGCGCGCCCCGACTGTCTTCATGCACGAGTTCCATGAGCCATTTTCCTGATTCGTAAAACTTGCGAGCACGATCAGCTTCGTATTCCAACGCAGGGCGGATCTGCTGGGCCGCCGCCGGGTCGGCGAGCGCCGCCGAACTGAAGTTGGCGGCATTCAAGCCCACCAGACCGAGATCTATTTCTGGAATATAGATCCGTCCCATGGCCGCATCTTCCTGCACGTCGCGAATGATGTTTGTGAGCTGAAAGGCAAGACCGCAGTCCTCCGCCAGAATTTCCGCCTTTTTGTCTTCATACCCGAAAATGTGAATGCAGACCAGCCCCACAACCGATGCGACGTAATAGCAATACTGTTTTAGATCTTCAAACGTGGTGCATAAAATGGCCGGCGCTTCGGCGGAAGCGGGAGGAATCTCCAGATCAAGGCTGGTCCCATAAACCAGTTTTTCAAACAACTCGATGGGAATGCTGAATCTTTTCTGCGCATCGGCCAGCGCCATCAAAACCGGATCGTCGGTAGCACGACCGGCAAACACCTGGCGTGCGGCATCCAGCCACTGGTTCAACCTTTGCTTCTTCTCCGGAATTTCTAGCGCGGAATCGTCCGAGATATCATCTGCGTGACGCATAAACGCATAAACCGCACAGAGCGCGTTGCGCTTCTCCGAAGGGAGAGCAAGGAAACCATAATAAAAGTTCTTGGCCGCACGGCGAGCGATGCCGCGGCAAACCGCATAGGCATGGCTGAGCTGGTGATGGCTCACAATACTTTGCCCAGCGCCGCACGCGTGACGAGCAGTAGTTTGCGGCTTTTTGAGATTACCGGCCGTTGCAGCAGAACGTTGAATCCCTGGCGTTCGATCGCATTCAGGATCTCCTGGCCGCCCCGGCTGAACAGTTCGATGTCGATGGCCAGCTCACGATTCACCTGCTGCACGAGTGGAAGCCCACGCTGGAACCACTCGCGCGCACGCTCAACCTCAAACTTCATCATGGACAAGAATTGCGGTGTCGCATGGCCCTGCTCAATATCGTCGGCGGCAACACCGAATTTCCGCAGATCTTCAATCGGCAGATAAATGCGCCCTTTACGGTAGTCCACTACCACATCCTGCCAGAAGTTGGCGAGTTGTAGCGCGGTGCAGGTGTAATCGGAAAGCTGCTGACGCTCGGGATCAGAATAACCGCACAAATAAAGAACCAGGTGACCGACGGGATTCGCCGAATATCGGCAATAACCAAGCAGGTCGTTAAACGTCTCATACCGCGCGACAGACTGGTCCTGGCGAAATGCAGTGAGCAGATCAGAAAACTCGTGCCTGGGAATGCCGAACTGCTTCACAGTCTCTGCAAGTGCGACGAACACCGGATGGCGCGGCGAACCACTGTAGCAGGCGTTGAGCTCGGCTTCCCAGTGATCCAGCAGCTCCAGCGATTGCTGCGGATTACCGACCTCATCGCCCAAATCATCAGAGATCCGGCAGTAGGCGTAGACGTTATAGAAGTGTTGCCGCAGGCTCGACGGCAAAAACCAGGTGGCCACCGAAAAGTTCTCGTAATGCTTTTTGGCCAGCCTCTCACAATAGGCGCGCGCCTCCTGGAGCGAAGGCGCAACCTCTGGAATCCGGTACGACTCCGGAAGGGCGTTCCATCCCAGCGCTTGTTTGGGGAAGGAAGAATCGTTGGACAGACCTGGCATGTGTCAGTGGCCGGGGATGATCGCGGTCTTGATCTGGCTCCCGCGATCCAGCATTTGTTGCAGAACCTGTTTCAGCTTGGAAAGCGGGGCTTCACCGGTGACATAGTCTGTGCTGCGCACCTTCTTTTCAGCGATGAGAGAGAATGCCCTGCGGACGGTTTGCGGCGTGTGATGGAACGTCGCCTTCAGCGTGAGTTCGGAATAATGCAAGCGGTTGGTATCGAGCTCCACCCGCGTTCCTGCAGCGCAACCGCCAAAGAAATTGACGAGCCCGCCGCGCCGCACAATATCTACCGCCCACTGCCAGGCTTGCGGACGCCCCACGGCTTCAATCACGATATCTGAGCCGCGGCCTTCTGTGATCTCAATCACCTCGTCCACCGGGCTCTTATCGCGCTTGAGTTGGATCACCTCATGAGCGCCGAAATGCCGTGCAGCTTGCACCTGCTCGTCACGCTTGACCACCGCGATGACCTTGCAACCGTTCAGTTTGGCCACCTGGATCAGCATCAGCCCCAGCGGTCCCGCGCCGATCACCGTGACCGTATCGCCGATGTCCGCTCCTGTCTCCTGCAAGCCCCGCAGCGCGCAAGCCAATGGCTCGGTCATGGCGGCCGATTCAAATGTCACATCATCCGGCAACGCCAGCATATTTGTTTCTACAATGCGGCGCGGGATTTTGATGTACTCGGCATACGCGCCATTGTTAAACAGAAGGTCTTCGCAAAGGTTTTCCTGGTGCTTAAGGCAATAAAAACACGAGCCGCAGGGAGCAGAGTTGAGCGCGACCACGCGCATACCGCGACGAAAATCGCGCACGCCCGGCCCGATCTCGGCGATCTCTCCTGAAAGCTCGTGACCAAACAACGCCGGCGGTACGATCATGCGCGCGTGATATCCACGCTGGAAAACCTTCAGATCAGTACCGCAGGTAAGAGCAACATTGACCTTAACCAGCACCTCGCCGCGTTCCAGGGTGGGAATCGGCACTTTCTCGATCTTCACATCCTCCTTGCCATAGAGGACGGCCGCTGTCATTTGCCCTTTCAATTCCTGTCCCACTCCATTCCCGGTTGGATCACAACTTTCATTGAATCTGGGGCCGGATGCGCTGCCAGGCGCAGAGCCTCCACCGCCTGCTGCAGTGAGAAGCGGTGTGTTACCAGCCGCGCAAAATCAATCTCGCCGCTGAATACCAGACGCACATTTTCTTCCTGCAGGTCCACAGACGCGCTGTAAGAACCAAGCAGCATCTTTTCGTCCATGCAAACGGCCGCGGGATCAATTACGGCTTCGCTTCGCTGGGTCTGCGCGAACAACATGACCCGTCCTCCCGGGCGGGCAGCATCCATTGCGGGCCGTATAAGGCTGTTTCCAGCGGTGGCCAGAATCACCACATCCGCTCCGCGACCATCAGTCAACCGGCGAACCAGAGCTGCAGGATCGGCCTGAGATGCATCCACGTTGTGCATCAGCCCGTAACTCCCGCTTATTCTAAGACGTTGCGGATATAAATCGGAAGTGACCACAGTTGCACCGGCGCGCTTTGCCAGAACCGCCAGCATGATCCCGATCGGTCCCTGGCCGATGATGAAAGCCACTTCGCCGGTTTCAACCCGCAACGACTCAATCGCCTTCATGCACGTATTCACCGGCTCCACAAAAGACGCCTGCTCGTACGAGATGCCATCAGGAATTCTGACTACCCCTTGCCGCACAATCCAATCCATTGCGCGAACATACTCGGCGAAGCCGCCGCCGCTGGGCTCAAAACCCGCTGTAGCGCCAACTTTCTTGTAAACCGGGCACTGCGCAAAGACCTTGTGCCGGCAGTAAAAGCATTCTCCGCAAGGAATGTGATGAAAGACCATGACCCGATCGCCGATGCGGAACTTCTCAACGCCAGCACCCACGGCAACGATTTTTCCCGCTGTTTCATGCCCAAAAATCCGCGGGGCGGAATGCGAGCCCGTGGCAATTTTTTTCAGGTCCGTTCCGCAGATGCCGCACGTGTGCACGCGGATGAGCACTTCACCCGGCCCGATTTCAGGCACTGGCACCGTTTCCAGACGCACATCGTCTTGGCCGTGGTAAACAGCCGCCTGCATTGTCGTGGGGATGCCTTCCGTCCGCACAATCTCGGGTTTGGCGATAGTCGACAAAGGCGTTGTCTCGATGGCTGGTGCCGTAAAGAACCTTCGCGATCCTCAGCCTTTCAAGTACTCTCCATTCAGTGTAACAACTTTGGCGACAGGTAAATTGCCGGCCAGGTTCGTTCGCAGCCAGTCACAGAGCGCCCGGCTGGCGCGGCGGCTTTTGAGTGCCAAGCCAATCATCGCTGGCCAGTACTGAGGCCGGAGCAAAGCCCATTGCACGAGCCTGCGCGTGTTCAGTTCGCCATCGGCAACAAATTGGTTCAAGGGCGGCATGTCGAAATCAAGCTCGTCAGCAATGGCTTTTACGCAACGGAAGCGGAGGTCTTCCTCCATGGCCACTTTGGCCACGCCCGCGGCTTCCATATCAACCACCAGCGCGTGGAAGCACTCAACCAGTTCCGGCTTGCTGCGCCTGGTAGCTACTTCAAAATTACTGACGAGAACGCCGCCGCCAATCACGTCGCCGCCCAGATTGCAGCGATACTCAATTCCGGCGGATGCCTCAAGGATCACGTTAGGCAGAACGATGTTGCCGGACCTCAAACTGCGAATCAGAGCTCCGGCCAAGCCCGCGGAAATCAGCGCTTGAGGGGTGTACTTCTTCACGGCGACCCTGGCTGCTTCTTCAGCTCGCCGGCAGCCTATTCCGGAAAAAACCGCGACAACGCCAGGTCCTTCGTAGCAAATCAGCGATCGCCCGGAAGCGTCCACGGTGCTCAGCTCCCAGTCAGCGGTCAGCGGCGCCAGTTCGCGCTCTAAAGCGGCGATAATCACCACGCGAACAGAGCGTTCTTGAGCATTATTCATGTCCGCACCGCCGCCATTTGCCTGACCGGCTCGGCATAACGATTCAGCCGGAACCACTCGACGGCGCGCCGCAATGCATCTTCCACCGGAACCGCCCTGTAGCTCAATTCGCGCTCTGCTTTAGCGGAAGATGCATACATTTTCTTTCGGCCCATTTTCACTGCATCAATCGTGGCGCGCGGCTCCTTGCCCATCAGCATCCCGGTGAAGAACTGGTCCAGAACAGCAAAGCCCATTGCCACCGCGTGCGGCACCTTCATCGTGGGCGAAGGCAAGCCCGTCAGGAGCGACAATTTGTCCAGGATCTGCTTTAGCGTAAGATTCTCGCCGCCAAGGATGTACCGCTCGCCCGGACGTGCCCGTTCCATCGCCAGCAGGTGGCCGCGCGCGACTTCTTTCACATCCGCGAGATTCAGCCCTGTATCCACATAGGCGGGAAACTTGCCGTTGAGAAAATCCACGATGATGCGGCCGGTCGGGGTGGGCTTGATGTCGCGTTCGCCGATCGGCGTTGTGGGATTTACAACCACAACATTCGCACCGCTGCGGCCTGCCTCGAGTGCAATCTGCTCCGCCATGAACTTCGAACGCTTGTAATGTCCAATCATGGCCGCCAGCGTAACCGGTGTATTCTCGTCTACGATTTGTCTCGTTTCCGTGAAGCCCATTGTCGCCACGGAGCTGCAGTAAACCACCCGCCGCACGCCGCTCTCCTGCGCGGCTTGAATGATGGCGCGGGTGCCTTCAACATTGGTCCGATACATTTGCTCTGCATCGCGAACCCAGAGCCGGTAATCGGCAGCGACATGAAAAACAAACTCGCACCCTAGCATCGCCTTGCGCAGCGAGTCCGGTGTGCATAGGTCACCCATGGCGACCTCAGCCCGCAGCTCGGCAATATTTTCTGTCCGGCTGGTGGAGCGCACCAGCAGGCGCAGCTCGGCGCCTTGCTCCGCCAAAGCGCGGGCAACATGACTGCCGACAAAACCCGTGGCTCCTGTGACAAAAGCTTTCATGAAATTCAAAATCGAAACACGGAGGAAGGAGGAAGCGGAGGACGGGTCGTGTGATCTTCCTCCGTTTACCCTGTTCCTCCGTGTTTCAAGGTGTTTCTAAATAGCGGTACGATCCCTATTCCAGCTTCTCCGCCTCAATCCCGATGTTTTTCTCTCCGGCCAACTTTTTTTCCCAGTACTTTTTTATCCACGCTTCCCAGCTCTTGCCGGCGGCGGGGTCGCGCTGGCTGAAAGCCAGAGCCGCGATATCAGAGTACGCGATTGCAATCTTCTGATTTGAATCTTTGGGGTAGAGCCGAACCGCGGAATCTGCCAACGTCTTACCGCTACGCCGGTCAAAGATGTACCCTTCCACTTTGCTGCCGTCCTTGCGAGTGATCGTCACGTCGCCGCGATAGTCGAAGGCCTTTTCTAGCGCCTGGCGAAGATCCTGGTCGTTAGCGAGAGCCGGTACCCAGCCTTCCAGTTTTTCGTGAGCAAAGCCGGGGACAACTTCCAGTGCATCAGCATTCTTGGGCGTCTGCGCAGAATTCTGGACCGCCTCCAGATTGGCCGAGTCGCTCATGCCCGCGTCTCCTCCAACTCGCCGGCCGACGCTTCCTCAATCTGCACCAGAGGGTTGTAACTGTGCACCGGACGCGCCGGTTCGTGCAGGAGTTGCAGCGCATGTTGATCGCGATGCGCGGTAAAGAACGTGGCGCGGACTGTCGCCAGCAATCCACTGAACGAACTGAATGTGTCATTGACTGCTGACGCCTCGTATCCGCTGTGCACCATGCAGTTAGCGCAACGCGGATTCCCGGATTCAGTCCCGTACTCCTGCCAGGCCGTGGCGTCCATCAGTTCCTGAAAGGTTTCTGCATATCCGTCCTGTAGCAGATAGCAGGGCTTCTGCCAGCCAAAGATGTTGTACGTGGGCATGCCCCAGGGCGTGCAGGCATACTGGCGCTCACCCATCAGAAATTCCAGAAACAGCGGCGACTGATTGAACTGCCAGCTCTTCTTGCGGTTCGAAAGTATGGCCCGGAACAGCTTCCGCGTGCGCGCGCGACCGAGGAAGTGCTTCTGATCGGGCGCCTTCTCATAGGAGTAGCCGGGCGAGAGCATCATGCCCTCGATTCCCAAATCCATCATCTCGTCAAAAAACGCGCGAACGCTGTTGGGATCGGCGCCGTCGAAAAGCGTCGTGTTGGTGGTAACCCGGAAGCCGCGTTTCAATGCTTCCTTAACACCCTCCAAGGCCAGATCATATCCGCCTTCACGGCAGACGGAAAAATCGTGGTGCTCCTTCTGGCCGTCCATGTGAACTGAAAACGTCAGGTACTTGCTCGGCTTAAACAGATGGATCTTTTCTTTCAGAAGGAGGGCGTTGGTGCAGAGGTAAATGTACTTCTTACGCTCCACCAGGCCGGCGACGATCTTGTCAATCTGCGAGTGCATCAGCGGTTCGCCGCCGGGAATGCTCACCATGGGCGCGCCGCACTCTTCCACCGCGCGGAAGCACTCCTCCGGCGTAAGCTCTTTTTTCAGGATGTGAGGCGGATACTGAATCTTTCCGCAACCGGCGCAAGCCAGGTTGCAGCGGAACAGCGGCTCCAGCATCAGGACCAGCGGATAGCGCTTGCGTCCCGCGAGCTTCTGCTTCACCACGTAGCTCGCGACCGTCCACATCTGGGAAATTGGTACCGGCAAAATCTATTCTCCTGAACTAACAAACTTGTGTGGCACGGACACTCTTGTCTGTGCTTTTCCTAAAACCTTGATGAGGCAATGCTCCGATCTTCCGATCGCCTACCCCCTCCCCACCCTCACTAGGATTCTAAAGGAGTTAGGTGATTTAACCCCGGAGCACCCTGGGGTTAAACATCCGATCAGCCGCTTGTCCGATCTCCGGATCACCAATAGCCTCACCCTCTCGCATACCCCACGCTGCCCTCTGCCTGCAGCACAGAAAACTCTCGCGCATAGGTAGAGAGGGCGATCAACGGGAAGAAGTCACGGTACAGGTGATACGCAAGGTAGAACACCCGCGGGAAGCCTGTTCCTGTGTACTGGTCTTCTTCCCACCGTCCGTCGGGTTGCTGGTTTTCCAGCAGGTACAAGACGCCTTTTTGGACAGACTCGCTTCTCGTATCGCCTGCGGCCAGCAAGCCCATCACGCCCCATGCTGTCTGCGAAGCCGTGCTGGGGCCGATACCGCGCGTTGACGGATCATCATACGACCCGCAAGTCTCGCCCCAACCGCCGTCGGGGTTTTGCACCATGCGCAGCCACTCGGCCGCTTGCTGGATATAGGGTTCATGATGGTCAACGCCCATCGCTTGCAACCCGCGCAATACCAGCATGGTGCCGTAGATGTAATTCACGCCCCAGCGCCCGAACCATGATCCGTCCGGCTCCTGCTCGCTCAGGATGAACTTGATCGCTTTCTTGACCTTGGGATGGTCCTGCGTATAACCATACGCGGCCAGCATCTCCAGCACGCGACCAGTAATGTCGACCGTCGGCGGGTCGAGCATGGCGTTATGATCGGCGAACGGAATGTGCTGAAACACCATGCGAGTGTTGTCTTTATCAAAGGAGGCCCAGCCGCCGCTGTTGCACTGCATCGCGAAAATCCAGTCGATGGCCCGCGTGGAGACCTCGTACTGGTACCGCTCTTTCGGATGTGCCACCTTGTCGAGCCCCAGCAGCACCATGGCCGAGTCATCCACGTCCGGGTAAAACTCGTTGTTGAATTCAAAGTACCAGCCGCCCGGAGTCACGTTGCGCACCTTTACGGCCCAGTCGCCTTTATTGCGTACCTCTTTGCTCAGGATCCAATCCGCCGCCTTGACCATGCGCGGATCGGTTTTGGAAACTCCTGCCTCGCCAAGCGCAAACATCGCGTATGCGGTATCCCAAACCGGCGACATGCACGGCTGCATCCGAAACGATGGCTCGGCCTGTCCGGGAATGCCCGGCTCATCAATTCCCAGCTTCTCAAACTCATCCAGCGCACGTATCACCTGGGGATCGTCGGTTGAGTAGCCCAGACAGCGCAGCGCGATGATCGAGTTCAAAATGCCGGGATAGATCGCTCCCAGGCCGTCCGATTTTTCAAGCCGTTCCAGCATCCACTCTTCGGCAGCGTTAAGCGCAATCTTTCTCAGAGGACGGATGTGAAACATCTCGCAGAAATGCACCACCTTATTCAGCACAAGGAAGAAATTCCGCCAGGAAATCTTTCTTGGGTTCCATCTCAAATGGAGGTGCTTGCCATATCGGCCGCCAACGAAAAGTTCGTCAATCGCCATTTCGGCGGGAAGTTTCTTGAACGGCTTCTTGGCGTAACAAATTGAAAGTGGCACCAAGATCGCCCGCGACCAGGAAGAAATCTCGTAGATGTTGAACCAGAACCAGTTCGGGAAAAGAACGATCTCCGGAGGAATGGCCGGCACCGCCTCCCAGTCATACTGGCCGAGGAAGCAGAGGTAAATCTTGGTAAAAGTGTTGCACTCGGTAGCGCCGCCCAGTGAAAGGATGCACTCGCGCGCCTTAACCAGCACGGGATGATCCGCGCTGTAGCCCATCAATTTCAGCGCTAAGTACGCCTTCACTGAAGCGCTGATATTTGAAGGCCCGCCTTTGTAGATGGGCCAGCCGCCATCGTGGTTCTGGTGGCGAATAATCTCAGGTACGGCCCGCTCCATGCGCTGGCGGTTCCCCGTACCCAGCAGCGTGTGAATGGCAATGTAGTCGGATTCGAGAGTGGTGTCGGCCTCGAGTTCGCCGCACCAGTAGCCATCCCCGTACTGGCAACCGAAGAGATAGTCGCGCGCCTTCGCCATGGCGCCGGAAACGCGCTCCAGCATGCCCTCGATCTTCCCGAAGAGCATCTGCCCGGTATGGCCTTCAGACTGCTGACTCACGCTAGTCTCCTGACGCCGCCGGAGCCGCTGCAATAGCTTCTACGATTTCAGGAGGTAAGCCGAAGCGGACATTCTCCGGCATCACCTCAACTTCACGGATGTTGGTGAATCCCTTTTGCTTCAGAAATTCCATTGCCTGCTCCACCAGCACCTCCGGCGCGGATGCACCCGCCGTGAGGGCCACTGTCTGCACACCCACCAGCCATTCCGGCTTTACATCTGAGGCCTTATCGATCAGATAAGAGGGCGTGCCCAGATTGGTTGACACTTCAACCAGGCGGTTCGAATTCGAGCTGTTTTCCGAGCCCACCACCAGTAAAAGATCAGCCTGATGGGCCACATCTTTCACTGCGGTCTGCCGGTTCTGCGTTGCGTAGCAGATGTCCTGCGCGTGCGGTCCTTGAATCAGCGGAAATTTCTTGCGCAACGCCTCAATCACATCTCTGGTCTCATCAAGGCTCAGGGTCGTCTGAGTGATGTAAGCGATGCGCGTGGGATCGGGAACCTCAAGCTTCTCTACCTCATCGGCGCTTCCGACCACCTGGGTAACGTCCGGCGCTTCGCCCAGAGTGCCTACCACCTCATCGTGATCATGATGGCCGATCAGAATAATGCTGTAGCCGCCTTTGGCGTATTTCACCGCTTCCACGTGGACCTTGGTCACCAGCGGACAGGTGGCATCAATCACCTTTAAATTGCGCAGCTTGCTGGCCTCGCGCACACTTGGAGCAACGCCATGGGCTGAGTAGATGAGGCGCTGGCCGTCGGGCACTTCATACACCTCGTCCACGAAAATCGCGCCCTTCTGCTTGAGGTCCTCGACGACGTAGCGATTGTGAACGATCTCCTTGCGCACATAAATCGGCGGCCCAAAGGCGTCCAGCGCAATGCGGACGATATCAATGGCGCGAACCACGCCGGCGCAGAATCCGCGAGGCTTCAAAAGCAGTAAGGTCTTCGCTTGTTCGCTCATTATTGTAATCTGATGATTATACCTTCTTAGAGACTTTTCCCCACATCTAGGTTATCCATTGCGCCAAATTCGTGCCAACGCAACCCATTGAAAGTGCAGTATTTGCATCGGCAGGCGGGGATTCGCCCGTGAATGGGCACGAGTCGCGCCTCGCCCGCAAATACCGCGTTACAGGACGCGCGAGTGCGCCCCTGCGCTTCGTGATGGCCTCAAGTTACTTTGGGAACGTGACGCCGGATGTTGGCCTTAGGGTATATGGCTTAGCTGCGGGGGAGTATCAATAATGTCAATGGACGTTATTCAGGTTGTTCCCTGATGCCGCTTTAGGCCGATCAGGGGATATTCTTGGGCGTCGACTCCAAGCCCCAAAGACAGCACATTGGGGTAACAAGGATGGTACTCCGTCATGATTGATTCCACATTGCTCACCGATCTCGCTATCCTGCTGGGCTTGCTTATGAGTGGTCCTGAAGCAGACAGCGCAGTACCGCCGCCGCCACGGCCAAATATTTCCGTGGCGGGGTGAAGTAGCGTAGACTGATTGCCCATAAATGAAGTTTGATCCCAGCATCTATTTTCTTTGGATCACCAGCCTGCTGCTTCAGGGAGCAGCATGCTGGTTTGTCGTAAAGAAGAATTATTTCGCCCACTGGAAGGCGTTCGGTTACTACCTGTTCCTTGTCACGGCGCATACGGCCGTGATGCTGCCACTCTCTTTTTTACACAATGACAAGCTTTACGCCGCCACTTACACCATTGGCGACTTCGTAGAAGCACTGCTGCTCAGCCTGGTGGTACTGGAAATTCTGGTGCACGTGCTTGAGCCTTTTGAGAGCTTGCCTGGGCGAACCGTGGCTCGCCTCTGCTTCTGGGCTGTGCTGGGCATATCCGTGGCGGTGGTCTTGTCCGTTTACGTTCCCAACCGTCCTAACCTGAAGCCGAACCTTTTGGTGGATCTGCCACTGACTCTGGAACGCACCATTTTCCTGGCCGATGCGGCCATCCTCTGGGTCCTGCTCTTCCAGGCCAGAGCGCTGGGCATTACGTGGAAGTCATCCCTGGCGGAAATTACGATCGGGTTTGTGCTCTATCTGACTGTACAGTCCACAACGCGATTTGTGCTGGGGATCTATGATAATTCGACCGCCCGGACCCTTGCCGCGGAGGTCGCGCAGTTCTCTTATCTCATTGCCCTGGCAAGCTGGATCTGGACAATGACGCACCGCGATCCCGTGCCGCCACGGCCGGCACCTGAAACGCTGGCACGTTTGCAGGAACTCACGAAGCAAGACTATGACGCGGTGCCCCGTGAGCGCATTCTGGCCGCGGTGGGAATCAAAGTGAACCGGCCGTTACAGGAAGAGGCAACCGACGAATCCGTCATCGAACCGGAACATAGCACGGTTCGATAAATTCTGCCGTACCGCGAGTCCACAACTTAATTGCGAAACGCGGCCATTCATCTGGCCGAGAGGGTCGCTTGTCCCCCGCCACTTGTGTGCGCAGACACTCTTGTCTGCGCCTAGTTTGCTTTCCAGACTGAACCGAGCACAGGATCGAAACACCGGTCCTTCACCCGCATCGCAAATCGCGGCAGAAACAGCGGACAATTCAATGCGCGGGCCACGTCGGATCAGAGATGGAGAACGTCCCTCGCAGGATGGCTGGACAGAGAAGGACAGACTCACAGGCGCGGGCGCCTGTGCCACACACGTCTAAGAGCAAGCAGCGGGCTTGTGCTCATTGCTCGACGGGTTGTACCACAGACAGATCCTGCAATGAGAACATGATCGCCGCCTCGATAGTCACATCGCCACAACGCTTTATTCCACGCAGTTGGCCACGCACTTCACGGTTGAAATCTCAACCTGGGCCTTCTTCTTCTTGTTGATCTCCACCTCGGGGAGCAGGACTATCTGCTGCGGCCCATCGCTCACCTGCAGCGCGCAATCAAAGGTAGTCTTCTGCACGCCATACTGCTTGCAGGCTGTCTTGGAGAGGATTTCCCGCGCCTGATCTCTGTGCGCGTACAAGTCATCCACTGTTGCGCTGGGAACCAGGGCCACAGTCATGGGAAACGGCGTTTTCACATAAATGCGAATCTTGTCATCTTTCTTCTGGGGAGTGAACGGGCCGTAGGATTTCATCTCCGAAGTGATCTCGAATTTTTCCTTGCGCAAGTTCACCCAGCCGAATACCGGCGGATCAGGCAGGTCGCAGTATTCCGTGCAGCCCCAGTGATACGGCGTTACATGGATCTCGTTCGCCAGGTATCCATCGAATGCCATGTGGGCCATGGGGACGCCGACCCCGCTCACCATCGGCTGATCGTCATCCCTATCTCTATCCCTGTCCCTGTGTTCCCAGTGCTCACGTCGCCGCATATCGCGGACCACCACAACGCGAGGCGTAAAGTTCATGCTGAAATCGCAGGAAAAATTGACCCGGGTCACGCTCTGCATGGGGCATGCATAGTTCAGGTTGCGCAGCAGGTCGCGGTTCTGCACCGCTTTGTTCCAGTCGTCCAGCGGAACAACGCCGATCATCACCGGCTCGCGCGCATCGATGTCCATGCGAATCCTGATGGCTTCCCAGCCGTGTGGTTGAAAAACGGCAATGCCGTTGTAAGCCCCCGGCTTCATGCGGAAGGTATTGGAGCCATCCGGGACCCAGCCGTATTGTTTTTGCTGGGCAAAGCAGGTTGCCAGTGAGGCGAGCAGCACGAAGAACGCAGTCAGGTATGTCCTACGCATAACCACGTGATTATGTCGCTGCTGCGCTTTGAGGCAAAGTTACGGGAGGAATGTAACCAAAGTGTCGTGCATCGGGAGGCTGATCACTTTAAGCCAAAAAATCAATCTCCGCTGGGCTCGACGAGCGGCCGCGGACGCCGGTGGGCGCGCCGCCAACTTGATACCCATAGCCGCAGCCGGTCGAGGTAGAGATAGACGACAGGAGTGGTGAACAGCGTAAGCGCCTGGCTCACAATCAGCCCGCCGACAATCGCGATGCCCAGCGGCCGGCGCAGTTCTGATCCAACTCCGGTGCCGATGGCGAGGGGTAATCCGCCAAGCAGCGCAGCCATGGTGGTCATCATGATCGGCCGGAAGCGCAGTTGGGCCGCCTCGTAAATCGCCTCCTCCGGCTTCTTGTTGCCGGCTCGCTCAGTCTGCAACGCGAAATCAATCATCATGATGGCGTTCTTCTTGACGATGCCGATCAGCAGCAGAATGCCGATCATGGCGATGACATTCAAGTCATTCCCCGTGAGCATGATGGCCAGAATGGCTCCCACACCCGCCGACGGCAAAGTGCTCAGGATCGTAATGGGATGAACGGTGCTTTCATAAAGCATTCCCAAAACGATATACACCGTGACCAGCGCGGCCAGAATCAGCCAGGGCTCGTTTGCCAGCGATGATTGAAATGCTGCCGCCGTGCCCTGAAAACCACCGTGGATGGAAGCAGGAACGCCCAGGTCACGCAGTGCCCGATCAATCACAATTGTGGCATTCCCCAGGGGCACTCCCAAAGCCAGATTGAAAGAGAGCGTCACTGACGGGAACTGTCCCTGATGGTTCACCTGCAAGGCTGTGTTGTTGGGCTCATACTTAG
>Ga0207707_10000756_pt1 | contig 31825 bp, 25 predicted proteins | sample KBSC83BmetaG_FD_184336 | JGI IMG/M metagenome (GOLD analysis project Ga0207707, IMG submission 184336) | Corn rhizosphere microbial communities from Kellogg Biological Station, Michigan, USA - KBS C8-3B metaG (SPAdes) (version 2) | ecosystem: Host-associated > Plants > Roots > Rhizosphere ... | reverse complement strand
CGTGGAGCGCCTGGAAGAGGTCAAGTGGATGTACCTGGAGAGCGACGGCGGGTTCAGCGTCATCCGCGCATGAGCCGCACCGAGGTTCGAATAGGGTTCGAACCTCGGTTCCTGTCAAAGGGGGGGGCAGTTCGCCTCAGGTCGCAGCCGTTTCGTCTTCTTCCTTGAACGCTTCGATCGGGACGCACGAGCAGAACACGTGCTTGTCGCCATACACGTTGTCCACGCGCGCGACGGGCGGCCAGTACTTGACCTGCTTCAGCGATGCCAGCGGATAGGCCGCTAGTTCGCGCGGATAGGCGTGTGTCCATTCGCTGGCGGATACCGCGGCCGCGGTGTGCGGCGCATGCTTAAGCGGATTGTCCTCGCGGTCGAGGCGGCCGTCCTCGATCGCACGGATTTCTTCGCGGATCTGGAGCATCGCATCGATGAAGCGGTCGAGTTCGTGCAGCGATTCCGATTCGGTCGGCTCGACCATCAAGGTGCCGGCGACGGGGAACGACAGCGTCGGCGCGTGGAAGCCGAAATCGATCAGGCGTTTCGCGATGTCCTCGGCGCTGACGCCGCTGGCCTTTTCCAGCGGGCGCACGTCGAGGATGCACTCGTGCGCGACCAGCCCGTTGCGGCCGGTGTAAAGGGTCGGGTAGTAGCCGGCCAGCCGCTTCGAGAGGTAATTGGCGTTGAGCAACGCGGCTTGCGTGGCCTTCAAGATCCCTTCGCGGCCCATCATCGTGATGTACATCCACGAGATCGGCAGGATCGACGCCGAGCCAAAAGTGGCTGCCGAAACCATTCCTCCGGAGCGGCTGTCGTGAGAAGTCGCGCCATGGATGGCCGGCTCCTGCTCGCCGGCGGGGAAGCCGGCTGGCAAAAATTTCGCAAGGTGCGACTTCACCGCACAGGGGCCCACGCCCGGACCGCCACCGCCGTGCGGGATGCAAAACGTCTTGTGCAGGTTCAAGTGCGAGACGTCCGAACCCCAACGGCCCGGGCGCGCAACGCCGCACAGCGCGTTCAAATTGGCGCCGTCGGTGTAAACCTGTCCGCCGTGCCGATGCACGATCTCGCAGATCTGCGCGATCTCCTCCTCGAACACGCCGTGGGTGGATGGATACGTCAGCATGATCGCCGCCAGGCGGTCGGCGTACTTCTCGGCCTTGGCGCGGATGTCCTCGACATCGACGTTGCCGTTGCCGTCGCACTTGGTGACCACCACCGTCATGCCGCACATGTGCGCGGACGCAGGGTTGGTACCGTGCGCGGATTCTGGGATCAGGCACACGTCGCGCTGCGGCTGCCCGTTGGCGTGGTGGTACGCGCGGATCGCCAGCAGGCCGGCATATTCGCCCTGCGCGCCGGCATTGGGCTGCAGGCTGACCGCGTCGTAGCCCGTGATCGCGATCAACTGCGCTTCGAGGCCGTCGATCAATTCGCGGTAGCCGCGCCACTGCTCGGCCGGCGCCAACGGATGGATGTTCGCGAACTCGGGCCAGGTGATCGGGATCATCTCGGCTGTCGCGTTCAACTTCATCGTGCACGAACCGAGCGGGATCATGCTGCGGTCGAGCGCCAGGTCCTTGTCCGCAAGCTGGCGAAGATACCGCAGCATTTCATGCTCGCTCTGATAGCTGTTGAATACCGGATGCGTCAGGAACGCAGACTTGCGCACCAGTGTCGAGGGCAGCGCATCAGGCGTGTCGCGATCCAGCGCATCGATGTCGTCGATGCGCGCGCCGAACAGCGCGGCGAGTTGTTGCACGTCGTCACGGGTGGTGGTTTCATCCAGCGCAATCGCCAGCGATTGATCGTCGATCCGGCGCAGGTTGATGTGCGCCGCGTTGGCCATCGCGTGGACGGTGTGCGTATCGATACCGGTGACGTGCAACGTGTCGAAGAAACCGTCGCCGACCTTGATGCCGGCCTTGCGCAGCGCGGCGGCGAGGACCGCGGCCAACCGGTGCGTACGGCGCGCGATGCGCACCAGTCCTTCCGGCCCGTGGTACACCGCATACATCGCGGCCATCACGGCCAGCAGCACCTGCGCCGTGCAGATGTTGGAAGTCGCCTTCTCGCGGCGGATGTGCTGCTCGCGCGTCTGCAAGGTCAAACGATAGGCACTGTTGCCCTGCGCGTCCTTCGACACGCCGATCAGGCGTCCCGGCATGGAGCGCTTGAAGGCGTCGCGGCAGGCCATGAACGCCGCGTGCGGGCCACCGAAGCCGAACGGCACGCCGAAGCGCTGCGAGTTGCCGACCACGATGTCGGCGCCCCATTCGCCGGGCGGCGTGATCAGGGTCAGCGCCAAAAGGTCGGTTGCAACCGCCACCAGCGCGTCCTTCGCGTGCAGCGCGTCGCACAACGCCTTGTAATCACGGATGGTGCCGAAGGTGTCGGGGTATTGCAGCAGCGCACCGTAGCAATCGATGTTGGCGGCGCCGGCTTCGTCGTCGATGCGAAGCTCGATGCCGAGCGGTTCAGCGCGGGTCTTCAGCACTTCGATCGTCTGCGGATGCACGTTCTTCGAGACGAAGAACACATTGGATTTCGATTTGGACGAACGCTTCGCCAGCGTCATCGCCTCGGCCGCGGCGGTGGCCTCGTCCAGCAGCGAGGCGTTGGCGATTTCCATGCCGGTCAAATCCGCGCACATCGTCTGGAAGTTGATCAGGGCTTCCATGCGCCCTTGCGAAATCTCGGCCTGGTATGGCGTGTACGCCGTGTACCACGCAGGGTTCTCGAGGATGTTGCGCAGGATCACCAGCGGCACGTGGGTGCCGTAATAGCCTTGGCCGATGAAGCTCTTGAAGACCTGGTTCTTGTCGGCGATGGCGCGGATCTTCGCGAGCGCCTCGGTTTCGGTGACGGCCGGTGGCAGCGCCAGCGGGTTCTTCTGGCGGATCGTGGCCGGCACGATCGCGTCGACCAAAGCGTCCAGCGATTCGTAACCGACCGCCTTCAGCATGCGCGCGATTTCGGTGTCATCCGGACCGATGTGGCGATTGATGAAGCCGTCGTGCTGTTCGAGTTCGTGCAGGGAAGCCGTGTGCTGGGTCATGGAGGTATCCGGGTTTGGCGCGAGCGTCGACGACAGCGTCTCGCTCGAAGCGGCTGTTGTGGGAAGTCAGGCCGGGGATGGCCGTTCTGATCGTCGTGGACTGGGAAGGGCAGGGTGGATCATCGAGCGGCAACGATGCGGCGATCATGGATCGCACGGATATGCCCCTCTGTCCTTCTGCCTGAGAGTTTGAAAGCGCGAGGGTTGCATCGCGCTTCTTGCCCCTTCGGCGCCGGTTCTTCCGATGCATCGAAAGCCGGTCTCTCCAGAGTTTTGAGCGTGGTGGTATCGGGCCTGAGCGATTACGGGCGTTGCGCCTTCGGCAGCAGCAGGGCTGCTTCTTCCACCACGTTGGCAATTATACAGGTGTCCATTTCCAGGATGCCGTACCATCGCCGTTCGCATTCAGCGAAGAGGTTCGTGATGCCCGTCCCTTTCCGCCTGCGCCAACTCGACCACGTGGTGCTGCGCGTGCGCGACGTCGCTGCGATGCGGCGGTTCTATTGCGGCGTGCTCGGTTGCACGCCGGAGCTGGACCAGCCCGGCATCGGCTTGTTCCAGTTGCGTGCCGGCGATTCCCTGATCGACCTCGTCGACGTTGACGGCAAGCTCGGCCAGCAAGGCGGCGCGGCACCGGGCGCCGAAGCCCGCAACATGGACCATTTCTGCCTGAGCATCGAAGATTACGACGAGGCCGCGATCGTCGCGCACCTGAAGGCGCATGGTGCGCGCGTGGGCGACATCGGCATGCGCTACGGCGCGGAGGGCGAGGGACCGTCGATTTACGTGCTGGATCCCGAGGGCAACGTGGTGGAATTGAAAGGTCCGCCGATACCTGGCTCGCGGGTCCACGGCAAAACCTGATCGCGGCAAACGGATAGGAGGATTGGCATGCCCTGCCTGATGGTGTTGTTCGCGCTGTTCGTCCCCCGCGTGGTGATCGTGCTGTTGTGGTTGTTCACGCACTGGTTCAGCGGCATCTTCAGCATCGCCCTCTGGCCGGTGCTCGGGTTCGTGTTCCTGCCGACGACATTGCTGTGGTACACCGCGGTCCAGCACTGGTTCCACGGCCAGTGGACGCTGATTCCGATCATCGGGATCGTGATTGCGCTGCTGATCGACTTGTCGCCGGCCGGCGGGCGACGGCGGATGTACGCGCGGTGATACACCATAACTTCTGGCAGGGGTAGGCCGAGGAGAACAGGACTAGGATCAGCGGGTTGCGTTCCAGCCTGCTCAGCCGGGAGATGGCCATGTCATCGATTCGCGGGATTGCGTGTGCACTGCTCGTGGGCGCAGTGGCGTTCGGCGCCGCTGCACATGCGCGCCAGTTGGCCGATGCCGATTACGCGCGCGCGGTGAAATTTCTATCCCAGGACACCGAACCGTTGGTCGACCACGACGTGCAGCGAGTCAAATGGCTGGACGCCACGCACTTCTGGTACACCGACCACGATGCCTCGGGCGACCATATCCTCGAAATGGATGCGGCGACCGGCAAGGCTTCGCCCGCGTTCGACCAGACGAAACTCGTCGCCGCGCTGGGCAAGGCGCGCGGCAAGACAATCGATGCAAAAAAAATCCCCCGGCGCTTCGACTTTCATCGCGTGCCCGGCGGCAACCTGGATGTCCAGCTTGGCGAGGACTGGTATCGCTGCGACCTTTCCGGCGTCGGCGTGTGCACCGCACTCGACAAGCTGCTGAAGACCGGCAGCGAACCCGGCGCGCTGTCGCCGAACGGCAAGCTGCTCGCGTTTGTCCGCGACTGGAACCTGTGGGTGCGCGACCTCGCCACCGGCAAGGAAACCCAGCTCACCACCGACGGAGTGAAGGACTATGGCTATGCCACCCAGAACGCCGGCTGGATACACGGCAACGGCGCGATCGTGCGCTGGTCGCCCGACTCGAAAAAGATCGCGACCTATCGGCAGGACCAGCGCGAGGTCGGCGAAATGTACACCGTCGACACGCGGGTCGGGCATCCGAAACTGGATGCGTGGAAATATCCGCTGCCGGGCGACGACAAGGTATTCATGATCGAGCCGGTGGTGCTCGATGTCGCGGCGAAGAAAATGGTGCGGCTGGAGATGGCGCCGGAACAGCGCCTGTCCACCTTGTGCGACACGCTGGCCTGCGATGATGGCGAGCCCTACACGTGGAGTGACGTGAAGTGGGGGCCGGATGGCAAGACCCTGGCGTTGGTCGAAACTTCCCGCAATCGCCAGCACGAAACATTCCGCATCGCCAACTCGAAAAGCGGCGCGGTGCGAACCGCGTTCGAGTTCATCGCCAAGGACTACTACGAGAGTGGCCATGGCCGCGTGAACTGGCAGTACCTGCCTAGGACCAACGACGCGATCTGGCCGTCCGAACAGAACGACTGGAACAATCTGTATCTGTACGATCTCAAGACCGGGAAGCCGATACGCCCGGTCACCACCGGCGAGGGCAACGTCGCCGAAGTGCTGCACCTCGACCGGGCGACGCGCACGCTGTGGTTCGTGGGCGTGGGTCGCACGCCGGGCGTGAATCCGTACTACCGGCAGTTCTTCAAGGTGGATATCGACAGCGGCAAGACCACCCTGCTGACGCCGAAAGACGCCGACCACACCATCGAAATGTCGCCGGGCGGCAAGTATTTCGTTGATGCGTATTCCACGCCGACCACGCCGCCGGTGACGGTGCTGCGCGATGCAAACGATGGCCACGTCATCGCGACGGTCGCCACCGCGGACATCTCTCGTTTGAAAGCCGCCGGCTGGGTGCCGTCCATCCCGATCACCGTGAAGGCGCGCGACGGCAAGACCACGTTGTACGGGATGATGTTCAAGCCGACGAATTTCGACTCGCACAAGAAGTACCCTATCGTCGACTACATCTATCCCGGTCCGCAGACCGGCTCGGTGCGCGGGCGCAGTTTCCTCGGCAGCCGTGGCGACAACCAGGCGCTGGCCGAGCTCGGCTTCATCGTGGTGGCGATCGACGGCATGGGCACACCGTGGCGTTCGCGCACGTTCCATCATTATTGGTACGGCGACATGGGCGACAACACGCTGCCCGACCAGGTTGCCGGCATCAAGGAATTGGCGAAGCGTTACCCGTGGATCGACGCTGCGCGCGTCGGCGTCTGGGGCCATTCCGGAGGCGGCAACGCGACCGCGGACGCGATGTTTCGCTATCCCGATTTTTTCAAGGTCGGCTGGGCCGAGAGTGGCAACCACGACAACCGCAATTACGAAAACGACTGGGGCGAGAAATACCAGGGCCTGCTGGTGGCCAACAAGGACGGCACCACCAATTACGACAACCAGGCCAACCAGTTGATCGCGAAAAACCTGAAGGGCCGACTGATGCTTGTGCACGGTTCGATCGACGACAACGTGCCGACTGGCGAGACTTATCTCGTGGTGGATGCGCTGATCAAGGCCAACCGCAATTTCGATCTTCTGATCCTGCCGAACCAGCACCATGGTTACGCGAATGATGCGCCGTACGTGTTGCGTCGGCGCTGGGATTACTTCGTGCACTACCTCGCTGGCGATACGCCGCCACACGAATTCAGGATTCCGAGCCCGAAGAAGGACGACTGACCCCAGGCTCTTCCCGGTCAGCTCGCCATGGTTCACTTTTCGGGAATGCAATGATATAACATTGCGCTTTGCTGTTCGCGTGTCGCCCGCCTCCATGGCGCGCGCCGGGGTGAATACCTCTGGACCGGTCCCGGCTGGCCCGCCTCAAGAGAACCATTCGCACATGGGTGTCGAATCGCTGCCACCGGTCCTGCGGCGCGCCGTCCCGATCGCGACGCTGGCGTTTGCGCTGGCGGGTTGCGCGGCCGGTCCGGACTTCAAGCCGCCGGCGCCGCCACCGGTTTCGAGCTACACCGCGCAGCCATTGGCTACGACGGCCGCCTCGCCGAACGTCCCGGGCGGAAGCGCGCAAAGCTTCCGGCAAAGTGCAGACATCCCCGGCGACTGGTGGGTGCTGTTCCATTCGCAACCGCTGGACGTGCTGATCACCGATGCATTGAGGAACAACCACGACCTCAACGCGGCCCAGGCCGCATTGCGTGTCGCGCGCGAGGATGTGCTGGCGCAGCGTGGCTCGTTCTTCCCCAGCATTTCGGCAAATCTCAACGCCAGCCGCCAGCGCCAGCCCGGCTCGCTGGCGCCCGTGCCCAGCAACAACGCCTTCCAATACAACCTGTTCACGCCGCAATTGTCCATCAGCTACGCGCCGGATTTGTTTGGCCTCAACCGGCGCACCCGCGAGTCGCTGCAGGCGCAGGAACAGGCCGCGCGCTTCCAGATGATCGCGGCATGGACCACGCTGACTTCCAACGTCGTGGTCACGGCGGTTCAGGTGGCTTCGTTGCGGGAGCAAGTGGAGGCGACGCGCGAACTCGTTGATCTTGAGAAACATAGTCTCGCAATCCTGCAACGGCGATTACAGAAGGGCGACGCCAGCAAGCTCGACGTGGCCGCGCAGCAATCACAACTTGCGCAAACCGAAGCCGGCCTGCCGCCGCTGGTGAAACAACTGGCTGCGACGCGGCACGCGCTGGCGGTGCTGGTCGGAGCGTTTCCCGATCGGCCACCGGCGGAATCGGTCACGCTGGCCGACTTGCACCTGCCCGAAAGCCTGCCGGTCAGCCTGCCGTCGAAGCTGGTCGCGCAACGCCCGGATGTACGCCAGGCGCGCGCCAACCTGCACGCCGCCAGTGCCGCGGTCGGCATCGCGGCCGCGCAACGCCTGCCCAACATCGAGCTGACCGCGAGCGCCGGCAGCAGCGCGCTCGCGATCTCGAAAGTGTTCACGTCCGGCTCCGGTTTCTGGGGCATCGCCGCGTCGCTCACCGCGCCGATTTTCGAAGGCGGGCAGTTGATGCATCAGGAACGCGCCGCCAAGGCGGCCTACGTCGAAGCGGCCGAGCAATATCGAAGCGCGGTACTCACCGCTTTCCAGAACGTCGCCGACACGCTGGTGGCACTGAATCAGGACGCCGAGGCTTTGCAGGCCACGTCCAAAGCCGAGCAGGCAGCGAAAACCACGCTGGACCTTTCGCAACTGCAACTCCAGCACGGCTACATCGGCACGTTCGAACTGCTGGCCGCGCAACAGGCATACCAGCAGGCGCGGATCACGCTGGTGCAGGCCGAAGCCAATCGTTTCGCCGACACCGCCGCGCTGTACCAGGTGCTGGGCGGCGGCTGGTGGCATCACAAGAACCTTGCGAAACAGTGATCACGATGAAAAGAAATCACGATCGATTCCGTGTATGGCGTGGGATTCAAAACCTCGCCATTCCGGGGCCATCGCCGGCCAAGGCGATGGAACCCGGAATCCGGTTGTTGTTTCAAATTTTGCGAAAAAGCTGGCTTGACTCGCGCCGTCCTTGGCGCTGGCCCTTCGGGCCGGTTTCGTCGTTCGCGTTTGCAATCCTGCAAACGCAGTCGGATTCCGCGCGCAAACTACACGCGCCGCCCCGGAATGATCATGGTCAAGGATTTCCATTTGCCGTGTTCCGTGGCATCGCGCTGACGGGCGCGCTGAGCGCAATCGTGCTGCTCGCCGGCTGCTCCGGCAAGCCGGCGCAGCAGGAATCATCCGCCACGCCACGCAACGTCACGTTGACCAGGGCGCAGCAGAACAGCATTCACGTTGTCACGGTGGAGCCGGCGCAGTACCGCACGAAGATCACCACCACCGGCGTGGTCGATTTCGACCACGATCGCGCGACCGATGTGCTGGCGCCGTTTTCCGGCGCGGTCGGCAAGGTTCTGGTGACGCAAGGACAGCGCGTCGCAAAAGGGCAGGCGCTTGCAGAAGTCGTTTCTCCCGATTTCACCGCCGCCGCGGGCGCCTACCGGAAGGCGGTGCTGGCGGCGAACGCGGCCGATGCAGTCGCGTCGAACGATCGTGACCTGTTCGCGCACCAAGCGATTTCCCAGCGCGAAAACGCGCAAGCGCAGGCGGATGCCGCGAGTGCCGACGCGGATCGTAACGCAGCACTGCAAACGCTGGTTGCGCTGCACGTCGATCCGCAAGCCATCGCCGATATTCGCGCAGGTCGATCGCTTGCCGCAGGAGCAGGCGTGATCCGCGCACCGATCGCGGGCACGCTCGTGACGAAATCCATCGCGCCTGGCCAAACGCTCTCCGCCGGCACCACACCGTGTTTCACCATCGCCGACACGTCCAGGATGTGGGTGATGGCGCATGTGTTCGGCGACGATGTCGCGCGTGTGCAAACCGGCGATGCCGCCGCGGTCATCACGGGCGACGGCGACAAACCGATCGCGGGCACCGTCACCAACGTCGGCGCGGTGATCGATCCCGACACGCGCTCGGTGCAGGCGCGCATCGGCGCGGACAATCCGGACGCCGAGCTGAAGAAGCAGATGTACGTGACGGTTCGAATCCAGTCGCGCGAGGAATACAAGGGTTTGCTGATACCGGTTTCAGCGGTCCTGCGCGACGATGAAAACCTGCCATTCGTGTACGTGGTCGAGCCCGACGGCAGTTACGCCCGGCGCGCGGTTTCGCTTGGCGCGCGCATCGACGATCGTTACGCGATTCCCGAGGGGCTCAGTGCCGGCGACAAGGTGGTGGCCGACGGTTCGATCTTCCTGCAATTCATCCAGTCGCAATGAGCGCGCAGCTTCCGCAAGGCGAAGCGCCGCGCAGGGCTTCGATCATCAATCGCGTCGTGGCGTTCGCGCTGGAACAGCGCCTCCTGATCGTGCTGCTGGCGCTGGCGATGGCCGCCGCCGGCGTGTGGGCCTACAAGGTCCTTCCGATGGATGCGTATCCGAATCTGTCGCCGCCGATGGTGGACATCGTCAGCCAGTGGCCGGGCCATTCGGCGGAAGAAGTCGAGCAGCAGATCACCGTGCCGATGGAACTCGGCATGAACGCAATCCCCGGCCTCGTCACCAAGCGTTCAATCTCGCTGTACGGATTGTCCGACGTCACGCTGACCTTCAGCGACGACACCGATCACTACTTCGCGCGCCAGCGTGTGTACAACCGCCTGCCCGGCATCGGCTTGCCCGCAGGCGTGTCGCCATCGGTCTCGCCGATGTCGCCCCCGTCCGGGCTGGTCTATCGATACGTGCTGCAGAGCACCGATCGCTCCCCGATGGAGTTGAAGACGCTGCAGGACTGGGTGATCGCGCCGCAATACCGTTCGGTGCCCGGCGTGGCGGACGATTCCGCGTTCGGCGGCGGCAACATGCAGTACCAGGTGCTGCTCGATCCGGTGAAGATCGCGGCGCTCGGACTTTCCGTCACCCAGGTCGAGGCTTCGCTCGCTGCCAACAACAGCAATGCCGGCGGCGGCTTCTATCAGCAGGGTGGACAGTTCTTCTACGTGCGCGGGCTCGGCCGCATCAAGACGCCCCAGGATATCGACAACATCGTGCTGGCGGTGCACGACGGCACGCCGATCCTGGTGAAGGACGTCGCCGAGGTAAAGATCGGCATCGCGCCGCGCCTCGGCGAGTTCGGCTACATGAACCAGGACGATGCCGTCGAAGGCGTGATCCTGGCGCTGACCGGCAGCAAGACCGAAGACGTACTGAAACAGGTCGAGGCCAAGACGCGTGAGTTGAACGAAACGATCCTTCCGAAGGACGTGAAGGTCCATCCGTTCTACGACCTTACCGACCTGATCGACCAGACCAAGGGCGTGGTGATGCACAACCTCACGATCGGGTTGGTGCTGGTGATCGTGGTGCTGATTTTTTTCCTGTACGACATACGTGCAGGGCTGATCGTGGCGGTGACGGTGCCGCTGGCGCTGTTGTTCGCGTTCCTGTGCCTCGACCTGAAGAATGCATCCGCCAACCTGCTGTCGATCGGCGCGGTCGATTTCGGCATCCTTGTGGATGGCGCGATCTTCATGGTCGAGAACATCTTCCGCGAACTGGCGGCGCGCCGTGGCACTGAATACGAAATCAAGGAAGTGATCCTGTCCGCCGCCGCAGAGATCGATCGGCCGCTGGTGTACGCGGTCGCGGTGATCGTCGCCAGCTTCCTGCCGATCTATTTCCTCACCGGACCGTCCGGCACCCTGTTCAAGCCGATGGCCGATACCATGATCTTCGCGTTGATCGGCTCGCTGGTCGTTACGCTGACGTTGCTGCCAGTGCTGTGCGGCTTGTTCATGCGCCACGGCGTGCGCGAGCGCCATAACGCGATTTACGAGAAATTCAAGGCGTGGTACGTCCGTGCGCTGGAGCGCGCGCAGCGCGTGCCGTGGCGGGTGACGGCGGCGTCGGGGGCGCTGCTGGCGCTCACCTTCCTGATGATGCAGGGCATCGGGTCCGAATTCATGCCCAATCTCGACGAAGGCGCGTTGTGGGTACGCGCGACCATGCCGTACACCATTTCGTTCGAGAAGGCGTCGGAAATCTCGCCGGAAATCCGCAAGGTGCTGATGTCGTTTCCGGTCGTCACCACGGTGACTTCGGAACTCGGCCGCCCCGACGACGGCACCGACTCCACGGGATTCTTCAACGACGAGTTCTTCGTCGGATTGAAGCCGTATCCGCAATGGCACGGCACCTACCGCGACAAGCAGGACCTGATCACGGCAATCGACAAGAAGCTCGAAAGATTCCCGGGCATCCAGTTCAACTTCACCCAACCCGCGGAGGATGCGGTGGACGAGGCCGAAACGGGCCTGAAGAGTGCGTTGGCGGTGAAGCTTTACGGGCCGAGCCTGCAGGTGTTGCAGAAGCAAGGCAAGGCCATCAAGGCGGTGATGGAAAAGGTGCGGGGCATCGCCGACATCACGCTCGTGCACGAGCTCGGCCAGCCCAACCTCGCCATCGACATCGACCGCGCGAGGATCGCGCGCTACGGCCTGAATGTCGATGACATCAACAACATGGTCAACAGTGCGATAGGCGGCGACGTCGCCACCGACGTGGTGCAGGGCGACAAGCAGTTCGACCTCATCGTGCGCCTGCAGCAACGCTTCCGCGACAATCCGGCTGAGATCGGCGACATTCCCGTGGCCACGCCGGGCGGCCAGCAGATTCCGTTGAAGGAGCTGGCCAACATCAGGGTGGAAAACGGCGCATCCTTCATCTATCGCGAAAACAATTCGCGCTACATCGGCGTGCAGTTCTCGGTGACGGGACGCGATCTTGCCGGTGCGGTGGATGACGCGATCGCGCAGGTCGCGAAAAACGTGAAGTTGCCGCAGGGCTACCGGCTGGAGTGGGGCGGAGAATACAAGGAATACACCGCTTCGCGCGCGCAGATGCGGGTGATCCTGCCGCTCACCGTAGTCGTGATCTTTGGACTGTTGTTCGTGCTGTACGGCAACTTCAAGTTTCCCATGATCACGGTGGTCGGGGTGTTGCTGTCGGCGCCGATCGGCGCGGTGTTCGCGATGTGGGTCACCGGCACGGCGTTCTCGGTGTCGTCCGGCATCGGCTTCATCGTGTTGTTCGGCGTGTCGGTGCTGACCGGCGTGGTCTACATCTCGTGTGCGAATGAGCTCAGGCTGGGCGGCATGGACATGCAGCAGGCCGCGCACGAGGCCGCGGTGTTGCGGTTGCGGCCCATCCTGATGACCGCATTGGTGGCCGCGCTGGGTTTACTGCCGGCCGCGATCGCGCACGGCGTCGGCACCGATTCGCAGCGCCCGTTCGCGCTGGTGATCGTGGCGGGCATGATCTCGCGCCTCGCGATCGGCATCTTCATCATGCCCGCGCTGTACAAGCTGGTGGCGCGCGAGGGCGATCGCCTGCAGGTGTGATCCGCGGCGCGGATCAGGCCTCGATGGACCAGCAAAGCGTGCGCGGAATGTGGGAGCCGGTCTGCTGCGCCCACGCGCAGCGGGTGGTGCCCGTCCGGCCGCGCGTCAGGATACGGTTGACCGATTCCTGCGCGTTGTACAGCTCGACGCGCTGGGCGCCGCCCATCGCCTCGATATTCCCGTAGCGCTGGAACAGCATGTCCATCGCGGAGATTTCCTGTGCGACCCGCGCGCGATCCTGCGCGGATAGAAGTACGTACGAACTGCCCTGATCCAGCCCTGCGCGCACCTGCGCCGCCTGCTCATGAAAGCTCTGCGGCGTACTGATGTCGAAGGGCTTGCCGGGCGGCTCGCTCGCCAATGTGGCGGTGCTTGCCAGCAACAAACCCGCAAGGGCACACAACGAACGTTGCGGATGCATGATGCACCTTCTGCGTCAGGAGACGCGTCAACCCCTGCGCGCGTGAGTATCGTCCCTGCGGTGTTATTGCCTCGTCAAGATGGGTCGGACAAGTCACTGAACCCGTCGTGACGGGCGAGCTTGTTCCCAGCCCGCGCGTGGAACAGGGGACGTATGCTGAAAGTCGGCATGCGAAGCGGGCAGCGCGAAAACGTGCGGGGCTCGACGGCCATGATGGAGTTCCGAGATGCACAACACGTCCACCAGAAAACATTCCCGCGGCGATGGCAACGCAAGGCTTGCGCCGCAACCAAGCAGCCACGCGCCGGATCGGGATGAATCGACAGCCGAATGCGAGCGCCTGCTCGACGACCGCTCGACGGCACTTTCCCGGCGAGTGATCCGCCGTCCTGGACGATGGGGGGTTCGCACGTGAGCACGTTGCGCCACTGATGCTCCCTCCATGCGGTCACCGCAGCGAGGCGGGCTTCGCGCAGCCTGCGCATCCCGTAGCGTTTCCCTCTTTCCGCATGCGGTCTTCGGCGAATTCGGGCACGGGCATCGATCATCGATGCTGACCGGGCGGGTAAGGTTGGTGGCCGCCAACGGGCGATACGCGGGCGGCGTACCATCTTCAATGAATCGTGGCGATCGCTCGCACCGCGCCCAAGCAACCAGTTGAACGCCCGGGCGCACTCATCGCGTGGTGGCCGAGTGGAAATGGGCGGTATCCAGGAGCTTCATGTTGGCGCAACGCGACCTTGTTGGCGAACTGATGGATGACCCCGCGCTTGCGGCTCCGGCGCACCATCGCGCGTTGCGCGGGCTGCAGAAGATCAACCGGGTGAGCCGCACGGCTGCCTCGTTGTGGCCCCGGATCGAGCGGGTTCTGTCTGCGACTCCGAACCCACGGGCATCGCTGCTGGATGTGGCGTGCGGTGGCGGCGATCTTGCGATCGACCTCGCGCAACGCGCACGACGTCGAGGCCTGGTGCTGGAAGTGCAAGGGTGCGACATCAGCGATACGGCACTGCAGCACGCATCACAAGCTGCCGCAAGGGCCGGCGAGTCCGTGGAGTTTTTTCGGGCAGACGTGACCACCGAACGCCTGCCTCGGCATTACACCTTCATTACCTGCACGCTGTTCCTGCATCACCTCACCGATGCACGCATCGTCACGCTGCTGCGCACGCTCGCCGGCGGCTGTGACCACCTCCTCGTCAGCGACCTGATCCGCGGACGGACGGGTTATGCACTGGCATGGATGGGAACGAAGCTGCTGTCGCGCTCGCCGATCGTGCACGAAGACGGTCTCCGTTCCGTGCGCGCCGCGCTTACATTGGATGAGGCACGCGAGCTTGCGCGCAGGGCCGGACTGGACGACGCGCATTTCGCGCGGCACTGGCCCCAGCGGTTCTTGATGACCTGGCCACGCGTGCACGAGGCGCCGCATGGACCTTGACGAATTGCCGCGCGAGTGGGATGTGGTGGTCGTGGGCGCGGGCATCGCCGGGGCCATGAGTGCGCTGCACCTCGCGCGCGCCCGGCTGCGCGTGCTGCTGGTGGAGAAGTCTGCGTGGCCCCGGGCCAAGGCCTGTGGCGGCTGCTTGAACGCGGCCGCGCTCCGGGCGCTTGCCAGTTCCGGCATTGAGCTGCGCGAGGGTAGTGCGTGCACCGGCATGCGGTTGTATTGCCGAGGGCGCATGGCCCATCTTCCGTTGCCGCTGGGCGTGGCAATTTCCCGGATGCGACTGGATGCGATACTCGTCGGACACGCCATCGACGCCGGAGCGCATTTCGTGCCAGCGACGCGCGCCACGCTCGAAGGACCCACGCAGCTCGGCCGCCGCGTGGCATTGCGGAATGCTTCGACGCGCCGCGTCGTCGATGCAGGCGTGGTCCTCGATTGCGGCGGGCTTGCCACCCGCCTCGTGCCCGATCCCGGTTGGCGCATCGCATCGCGTGCGCGCATCGGCGTCGCCGCCACTGTCCCCGGAGCACCTGCAGGCTATCGCGCGGGCATCATCCACATGGCCTGCGCGGCGCAAGGTTATGTCGGGCTGGTTCGTGCCGGGAATGGTATGACCAACATTGCCGCGGCACTGGATCCGGCGTGGTGCCACGCAACCGGAGGGCCGGCAGCGGCCATCATGGAGATTCTTCGTGCGGAGAGATTGCCGGCCATTGAAAATCTGCATCGCCTGGGCTGGCGCGGAACCCCTCGACTCACCCGCACGCGCCGTCGCCTTGGTGCCGAACGGCGCGTACTGATCGTGGGGGATGCGACAGGCTATGTCGAACCTTTCACGGGCGAAGGCATGGCTTGGGCACTGGCGGATGCCGCTGCCGTGCTGCCTTTCGCGCGCGCAGCCGTCGCCTGCTGGACGGATGACATCGCCGAACGATGGGGCGCGCGCCACCGCCGGATGCTGCGTGCACGACAACACGTGTGCCGCGGCGTTTCGGGATTGCTGCGCCATCCATCCTTGCTGGCCGCGGCGCTTCCATGGCTCGACCGCGCGCCTGTCGCCTCGGCACCGCTGCTTGCGTGGCTGAATCGCGATCTTCAGGGCACCATCGTGGTGACGGAATGACACCCGCCGCGATCGTCGGTATCGGCACGGCGGTTCCGGCGGCAGCGTTTGGCCAGGACGTGGCGATCCCTCTGGCCACGGCGCGCTGCTGTTCGAACGAGGGTGAGCGTGCATGGTTGCAGCGGATCTATCGCGGCTGTGGGGTGCAACGACGTGGCAGTGTATTGCTCGCGCACGACGATGATGCCGCATCCATCGAGTCGTTTTATCCGCCGCGGCACTCCGAACAGGATGCTGGCCCGACCACGGCCGTTCGGCTCGCCCGCTACATGCGGGAGGCCGGCGAGCTTGCGACGCGCGCCAGCGCGGCCGCGCTCGGGGATGCCGCCATCCATCCATCTGGCATCACTCATGTGGTCATCGTGTCGTGCACCGGATCGTTTTCACCGGGCCTCGATGCCGAACTGATCGAGCGCCTCGGATTGGCACGCGGCGTCGGTCGCGTGAATATCGGCTTCATGGGGTGTCACGGCGCGTTCAATGGTTTGCGCGTGGCGGCGGCGCTGGCGCGCGACACGCCGGATGCACGTGTATTGCTCTGCTGCGTCGAACTTTGCAGCCTGCATTTTGCCTACGGTTTCAATCGGCAGCGGGTGGTCGCCAACGCATTGTTTGCCGATGGCGCCGCCGCCGTGGTCCTGGCGCCCGTCGGCAAGTCAGCGCTGCATCTGCGGGATACCGCGAGTTTGTTGACCCGTGACTCAGCCGATGCGATGACTTGGCGGATCGGCAATCACGGCTTCGAGATGGGCTTGACGCTGGAGGTGCCGCGGCGCATCCGCGGGTCGCTGCGGGAGTGGCTGGAGCCTTGGCTGGCATCCCGCGACTTGCGAATCGCCGACGTCGCGCAATGGGCGATCCATCCGGGCGGCCCGGAAATTATCCAGGCCGCGGTTGAAGCGCTGGGAATCGGCGCCGAGGCCGGGGATGTTTCGCGCGCGGTTCTCGCCGAACACGGCAATATGTCGTCACCGACGGTCCTGTTCGTCCTGCAACGCATGCGTTCGCGGAACCCTGCCGGGCCGATCGTGGCATTGGGCTTCGGTCCCGGACTGGTGTTCGAGGCCGCACTTCTCGGCTGACCGCAGCCGGTCCTTGTCGAGCCCCCAATGGCGCAAAAAAACCCGCTGTTGCGCGGGTTTTCATGCATTCTGTGCCTTGGAATCAAACACATTGGTGCCCGGGAGAGGACTCGAACCTCCACGGTTTTACCCGCTAGTACCTGAAACTAGTGCGTCTACCAATTCCGCCACCCGGGCAGGTGTCCGGCCGTGGCGCAATGCGCCAGCGAGCCGCGTAAGATAGCCGCTGGAAGTCTTGCCTGTCAATGTTCGCGCCGGTGCCATCCGGTCCGGTACTTGCAGCGTAAGCGTGCCGCGACGGACGCGGTCATCTGGAACGGACTGGCACGGTAGGCGTGCCGACTGTCATTCATTCGGAGGGTACGATGAACAAGCGAATCGTGGGTGCTCTGGTTGCGGCCGTGACGGCGGCGTTGATTGCGACGCCCGGCGTTGCGGCGTTGAATGCGGGCGCGGCGGCGCCCGATTTCACCGCGACCGCCAGCCAGGCGGGCAAGGATTTCACCTTTTCGCTGAAGCAGGCGCTCGCGAAGGGTCCGGTGGTGGTCTATTTCTATCCGGCCGCGTACACGGGTGGCTGTGATCTCGAGGCACACACCTTTGCGACCGAGAAGGACAAGTTCACCCAGGCGGGCGCCACCATCATCGGCGTGTCGGCCGATTCGATCGCGCGGCTCAACCAGTTTTCATCGGATCCGAAGTATTGCGCCGGAAAGTTCGCGGTGGCTTCCGATCCGGGTGGCAAGATCGCAACGCAATACGATCTCAAGATGATGCCGCCGCAAAAGGGCGTAACCGACGTGGAAGGCAAACCGGTGATGCACGGTTTCTTCCCACGCACCACCTTCGTGATCGATCGCGAAGGCAAGATCGTCGCGACGCTGTCCTCGAAAGAAGACCACTTGACGCCCGATGAGCACGTGAAGCATTCCCTTGCGATCGTCGAGCGCATGCACACCGGCAAGGCGCCGTAAAGCCGCCCGACAGCCGCCTGGTTTTCGCACGCCCACGGCGCTTGCCCGCGCGCCGGTGGCCTTGGGCTTGCGTTTCCCGCGATTCTGCGTGACGCTGGCGTCCGCGGACCGGGAAGTCGCATGGGTGTGGAGGCGCCTCATGGTCGACTGCAGCGAGATGTCGGCGGGATGTTCGGCCGACGCATTGTTCGTCGAGGTCTACGAGCGCCTGAAAGCCATGGCCTCGCGGCGGCTGGCGCGCCAGCGCCGCGACGGTACCCTGGACACCACCGAATTGGTGCACGAGTTGTACTTGCGCATGGGCGATCGCCCGGCATTGCAGTTCCGGGAGCCCGCGCAGTTCTTCGCCTACGCCGCCCGCGCGATGCGCCACCTGTTGATCAATCGCGCACGCGACCGCTTGCGGTTGCGCGCCGGTGGCCAGTGGAACCGGGTCACGCTGGATGATCGCAGCGCGCAACTGGCCATCGATACGGCCGAACAGGCGCTGACGCTGGATGCGGCGCTGGATGCGCTGGGGCAGACCGACGCGCGTGCGGCCAAGGTCGTCGAGCTGCGTTATTTCGCCGGCCTGAGTCTGGAACAGGTTGCCGAAACGTTGGGGCTGGCACGCCGCACGATCGACCGCGACTGGCGTTTCGCGCGCGCGTTCATCAAGGCGCACCTGGAGTGAAGCGTGGCACGTCGCAAATGACGTGCAGGCGGGGTTTATTGCGGGAGTCGCTTTCGGAATTGGAAAATCGGTTCGTGTTGAGCGCAGCTTCGTGAAGTCGAAACACGAGTGGTTCCCGCTTTTGCCCTTCGACTTCGCGCCTTCGCTATGCTCGGGGCGAACGGATTTCTGGATAGGGGTTGGACACGACGGAGAGTTGCCGCGGTGGAATGCACGCCGACACTGCGCGGCTTGTTCGAGGAGGCGCTGAAGTTGCCGCCCGACGCGCGGGCGCGCCTGCTCTCCGAAGGCTGCACCGACCCGGCCGTGCGCGCCGATCTGGAACGGATGCTGGCAGCCGACGCTGCCGAAGGCGAATGGCTGGCCGCGGGCGACGCCGCCAACGCCGCGCAGGTGATCGGGGAAGCCGACAACATCGAACCGTTGCCGGCGGGCAGCCGCATCGGTCCGTTCGAATTGCTGGAAGTGCTCGGTGAGGGTGGTTCGTCCACCGTGTTCCGTGCGTTTCGGGACGTGGAGGGCGTGCGTCAGCTCGTCGCGATCAAGTTGCTGGCGCGCGGCCTCTACACCGCCGAAGCGAGGCGCCGGTTCCACCACGAGCGCGAAGCGCTGGCGCGCTTGCGCCATCCCGGCATCGCGCGGCTGATCGAGGGCGGCGTGGCCGAAAACGGACTCGCCTACATCGCCCTGGAATTGATCGAGGGCGTGCCGATCACGCGCTACGCGCAGGAACACGCGCTTTCCGAGCGCCAGCGGCTGACGCTGTTCCTGCGGGTGTGCCGCGCGGTCGAGTCCGCGCATCGCGCATTGATCGTGCACCGCGACCTGAAACCCTCCAATGTGCTGGTCACCACCGAAGGCGAAATGAAGCTGCTGGATTTCGGCATCGCCAAACTGCTGGACGACACCGAAGATGCCACGCGCACGCGACATCATGCGCTGACGCCGGCGTATGCCGCACCGGAGCAATTCACGCCGGGCGCGATCACCACCGCGACGGATGTTTACGCGCTGGGCGTGCTGTTGCGCGAACTGCTGACCGGCGATCGCAATGCGTCCGCAAATGCGCGCACATGGCGCACCGGCTCGCTGGGTGCTGCACCGGCGCAACCGAAACACGGACGCAAATTGCGCGGCGACCTCGCCAACATCGTCGCCAAGGCGACCGCGCCGGAACCGGAGCGCCGCTACGGCTCCGGCGGCGCGCTGGCCGAAGACATCGAGCGGTACCTGGATTACCTGCCGGTGCGCGCTCATCCGCCGTCGCGCTGGTATCGAGCCAGTCGGTTCGCGGCCCGACATCGCGGCGGCGTCGCAATCACTGCGATCCTGTTGCTGGCCATCTTCGTTTCCCTGTCGATCGCGTTGTGGCAGGCGCACATGGCGCGCCAGCAGGCGCAACTGGCGCAACAGCAGGCCGCGCGCGCGAACCTGGTGCGCGATTTCGTCGAGGGCCTGTTCGCGCCGATCCGCTACGGGATCGCCGTCCCGAAACAACCCAGCCTTTCCGAATTGCTCGGACGCGGCGTCGCCAACCTCGAACATTCGCCCCGGCTCGGATCGAGCGAACGCGTCGATCTGCTGGCGATGTTTTCGCGCCTGTATGAAAACCTGGGCGACGTCCCGCAATCACGCAAACTTGCGGATCAGGCGGTCGCGCTGTCGGAGCGCACGTTGCCGCCGTCGGACATCAATGCGATCCGTGCCCTCACCGCGCGAGGCTATGCAGCGGTGCGTGACGAACACTACGCGGCCGGCGGCGCCGACCTGCGGCTGGCACACCGGCGCATGCAGGCGCAGGGCATCCACGGCGCCGCGCTGATCGATCTGCTCGAACCGCTGGCCATGGTCGAGACTATCGAAGGCCATGGCGACGTCGCGCTGCAGTTCACGCGCGAGGCGCTGAAGGAACGGATCGCGACGTGGGGGCTGGACGACCCGCGCGTCGGGGTCGGCTACAACGATGTCGCTTCCGCACTCGAAGGTATGGAGCGCTATGAAGAAGCGATCCCGATGTGGCAGAAGACCTGGCACTTCGAGCGCGCCCACTTCGGACCCTACAGCAACGAAACCACGCTGGCGATGGCAGGCTGGGCGTCGGCCGAATGGCGCGCCGGCCACTGGGCGCAGGCGCACCAGTTGTTCGTGCAGGCACTGGCGATGTACGCGCGCATCGGCGGCAAGCCGCAGGTCACGCGCGTGTATGCGGCTCAGAAGGCGTGCGTACTGGATGGCACGCGGGCGGACCGTGCTTCCGCAGTCAAGGATTGCGCGCTGGCCCAGGAACTGTCGGCCGCGGGCTTCGGTGCGGATAGCCCGCTGCACGGGGATTCGCTGGAAGCCACTGCATTCGGCGAGATCGAAGCGGGCGATCTGGAGCGTGCGAAGGTACTGCTGGCGCAGGCCCGCAAGCTGTATGGGGACAATCCCGCCAACCGGATGCGCGTGGGCCGCGTGGATAGCGAGCTTGCGGGTATCGCACTCATGGAGCGCCAGCCCGCGTCGGCGCGGGCGTCGTTGCCTGACGCGATCGCCAATCTGCGCACGCGCCCTTACAAGGTGCCCCCGCTGGTCGCCGAAGCGCGATTGCTGCTGGCGTGTACGCAATCGCCGGGTCCGCAGTGTCCGGCCGACCTGCAGGCGACGGTCGACCGGCATCTCGCCGAAGTTTCCGGCCGTGGCGATCCGATGTTGCTATGGGTGCATACCCTCCTCGCGCAAGTCGAACTGCTGCATCACCAGCCGGTTCTGTCTCGAGCACGACTGGTACGTATGATCCAGCGGGCCAGCGGCGAACTGCAGCCCTCGCATCCTCGTCGCCTCGCGGCCGAGTTGTGGCTGGCGGTGGCCGCGGCGCGGGCGGGCGATTGTGCAGGCGCGACGGCGCAAGCCCAGGCGACGCGTGCGATCATCGACGCGAACGGCCTGGCTTCGCATCCCGAGTTCGCCGAGGCGCGTTCTGAGCTTCACCACCCCATCGGTTCGTGCGGGATCCTGATGAACTGAGCAGCCGGTTTCGATCGGGCACGCACGCGTGTCGCAATTCCTGCCGGGAGGGTGTTCTCCCTGATGCCCATCCGCATCGGGAGGATAGCGATGTTCGATCGACACTTGCCGCGGTCAGGCGGCCGTTTCCGTCTTGTTGCTGCGGTCATTTTGCTTGTCACGGCCGGCGGGGGCTCCGCGCAGCAGGCCGCAACGCCTTCCCGCGCGGATGGGCTCGTCACGCGCGATGCTTCCGGCTGGCTGCAGACCAGCACGCCGGGCGGTCGCATCGACCAGGGCAATCCGTTTTTCCGGAGCCTCGGCAGCAATGGGCGCACGTGCAATTCCTGCCATCGCCAGGCCGAAGGCTGGACGATTTCCGCCACGGAGGTGCAGCACCGGTTCGTGGCGACGCGCGGCACCGATCCGATCTTTCGTCCGGTCGATGGCGCCAATTCACCGCTGGCGGATGTGTCCACGCTGGCGGCGCGTGCGGCCGCCTATTCGATGCTGCTCGACCATGGCGTGATCCGGGTCAGCCTGCCGATACCGGCGAATGCGGAATTCAAGCTGACCGCGGTCGATGATCCATACGGCTACGCCAGCGCGCAGGCGCTTTCGTTGTTCCGGCGCCCGCTGCCCGCGACGAATCTGATCTGGGACACCGCGGTGATGTGGGATGGCCGTGAAACGTATCTTCCCTTCAAGCCGCCCATGGATGCCGGCATCAATGTCGGGGACCTCCGCCTCAGCCTCGCGTCGCAGGCCCTGCACGCGGTGCTCGGTCACGAGCAGGCCGCGCTGGCGCCGAGCCAATCGGCGCTGGACGCGATCGTCGGTTTCGAACTGCACCTCGTCACAGCCCAGTACTACGACAACCAGGCCGGGCTTCTCAACGAGGACAATGGCATGGGCGGGGCCGAGGTCTTGGCCCAGCAGAAATTCTGGGTGGGCATCAACGACTCGCTCGGCAACGATCCCAGCCTCGATCCGTTCGACCCGAGGGTGATGCGGCTTTTCGATCATTGGCGCGAACCGGATCGGTCGCGCCGCTTCGATCCGCGAGTGATGGCGCGGACTGCCATTGCGCGCGGTCAGGAGCTGTTCGATTCGCTGCCGATCCGGATCACCAGCGTGGCTGGCTTGAACGACGCGACCGGCCAGCCCGTGATCCGCGGCACCTGCGGCACCTGCCACGACTCGCCCAACATCGGCAACCATTCGGTGGCCGCGCCGCTCAACATCGGCATCGCCGACGCAAACCGGCGCACGCCCGACATGCCGCTGTACACGCTGACCAACATCAAGACGGGCCAGGTCGTGCGCACCACCGACCCCGGCCTCGCGATGCTGACCGGCAAATGGGCGGACATCGGCAAGTTCAAGGGCCCGAACCTGCGTGGCCTCGCCGCGCGCGCGCCGTACTTCCACAACGGTTCGGCCGCGACCCTGCACGACGTGGTCGATTTCTACGACACACGTTTCAACATCGGGATGACCGAGCAGCAGAAGCGTGACCTGGTGGCATTCCTGTCGGCGTTGTGAGCATTGGGCCGCACGACAACGGCAGGGTTTGCGGCGTGCGCACCGGTCGCACGACACGAAATGTTGGGCGGGAGCATCGCCATCAACCGAGTGAGGAACCCCATCATGCATCGCTATCTCATCAAACGCACCTTTCCCGTCGGTGCACTCGCCGGCCTCGATGAAGCAGCCAAGAACAAGGTCAACGCGGTCAATGCGGACTACCAGGTGAAGTGGATTCGGTCTTACGCGACGGCCGACAAGACCGTGACTTTCTGCATCTATGAAGGACCCAGCGAACAGGCGGTTCGCGAGGCGGGTGCGGCCAATGGCCTTCCGGTGGATGAGGTGTTCTTGGTGCCGGTGACGCTGGTGCCCGACGGAGCGGACCTTATCGCGCGTTAGATGCGCGAAACTGGCGCGGAGACCCGCCGGGATTGGCACGGTCGTTCGTGGAAGTGCGCCGGTGGGGCTCCACACCGCGAAGGGCTACGCGGACTTGCTTTCGCGGCTCTGCTGCGCGACGCTGGCGCAATGCCCAATCGCAATCGTCCGCCGTCCCGATCCACGCGCAAGCCGCGCGTGGCAAAACAAACCGACAAGCACGAGCGCGAGCCGTCGGCGCCCGGCCAGGGCAAGGCGAAGAAGTTCCCTCCACGCAAAGCCGAGCAGCGGCGGGCGCGTGGAAGCTTCGTCGATCCCCACGCCGAGCGCGAAGCGCGGCGTTACGAACATCCCATCCCGAGTCGCGAGGCGATCCTGGCGTTGCTGGCCGAGCGCGGCAGCCTTTTGCGCGCAGACGCCATCGCCGAGGCCCTGGACATCCGTGACGATGTGCGGCGCGAAGCCTTGGACAAGCGCCTGCGTGCGATGTTGCGCGATGGCCAGTTGCTGGAAAGTCGTCGTGGCGGGCTGGCACCCGCCGAACGCATTGGTCTGATCGCAGGCACGGTCCTGGCCAACGCGGATGGTTACGGTTTCCTGCGCCCGGACGAGGGCGGTGACGACCTGTATCTGTCACCCGCGCAGATGCGCCAAGTGCTGCATGGCGACCGCGTGCTGGCGTCGGTTGTCGGTGTGGATCGACGCGGCCGGCAGCAGGGCGCGATCCGCGAGGTGCTGGAACGCCGCGCGCCACGGCTGGTAGGCCGCGTGGTCGAGGAACGTGGCGTGGTGGTGGTCGATCCCGATGACCGCCGCCTGCACCAGGACGTGTTGATCCCGCCCGACGCACGCAACGGCGCGCGTGCGGGCCAGATCGTGGTGGCGGAGATCACCGAGCCGCCGACTCCGCAGCGTGGCCCGATTGGACGGATTGTCAGCGTGCTAGGCGAGCGCCTGCAGCCGTCGCTGATCGTCGAGATGGCGATCGAAAGCCATGGCCTGCCGCACGAGTGGCCGGTCGAGGTTACGCGTGACGCGGAAGACGTCGAGCCCCGGGTGACGCGAGCCGAGTGCGAGGGACGGGTTGATTTACGCACGCTGCCGCTGGTCACCATCGACGGCGCCGATTCGCGCGACTTCGACGACGCGGTGTACGCCGAGCCGGTGCGCGGCGGCGGCTTCCGGCTGATCGTCGCGATCGCCGATGTATCGCACTACGTGCAACCGGAAAACGCGCTTGACGATGAAGCGTTCAAGCGCGGCACCTCGGTGTATTTTCCCGGTTTCGTGGTGCCGATGCTGCCCGAGACTTTGTCCAATGGGATCTGCTCGCTGAACCCCGACGTCGATCGACTGTGCATGGCCTGCGACATGCGGGTGAACAGCGATGGCGAGGTCGCACGCGCCAAGTTTTATCCGGCGGTAATGTGCTCGCATGCGCGCCTGACCTACGACACGGTTTGGCAGGCCATCGGCGTGCGTGACGAAGACACCCGTCGTGGCATGGGCAAGCTGCTTCCGCATATCGAACACCTGCACGCGCTGTACAGGGCGTTCGACGGCGCGCGCAAGCGGCGCGGCACCATCGAGTTCGAAACCAGCGAGGTCGATTATCGGCTGGACGACAAGGGCGAGGTCGTGTCGCTGGGCGCGCACGAGCGCAACGACGCGCACAAGCTGATCGAGGAATGCATGATCGCAGCCAACGTGGAGGCGGCGAAGTTCCTTTCGAAGAAAAAGATTCCAGCGCCGTTCCGCGTGCATGCGCCCCCACCGGCCGACAAGTACGAAGACTTGCTGGCGTTCCTGCGCGAATACAAGCTGAGGTTGCCGCCGCTTGCCGAGGTGAAGCCGCGCGATTTCACGGCGTTGCTGAAGCGCGTGGCCGATCGTGTCGACGCGGAACTGTTTCGCACCGTGTTGTTGCGCGCGCAAAGCCTTGCCAGCTATCAACCCGCCAATCATGGGCACTTCGGATTGGCGCTGGACGCCTACACCCATTTCACTTCTCCGATCCGGCGTTATCCCGATTTGCTGGTGCATCGCGCGATCCGCTATGCACTCGCAGGCGGCAAGCCGGCAGCGTACCTCTACACCGAAAGCAAGATGGCCACGATGGCCGCGCATTGCTCGCGCACCGAACGGCGCGCGGAAGAAGCCGAGCGCGACGTGGACGAGCGGTACAAATGCGCGTGGATGGAGCAGCACGTCGGTTCCGAATTCGGCGGCATCGTCACGGGCGTCACCTCGTTCGGCCTGTTCGTGGAATTGAGCGAATCGAAAGTGTCGGGACTGGTGCACATCACCCAATTGCGCAACGACTACTACCAATTCGATGCGCGCCGCCATGAACTGCGCGGCGAACGCACCGGCACGGTATTCCGGCTGGGCGACGCGGTGCGCGTGCAGGTGCTTCGTGCGAGCATGGAAGACCGCAAGATCGATTTCAGGATGGTGTCCGGGCGCAATGAGAGGACAGGAGTTTCCGCCGAAAAGCAGCGTCGGCGCCATTGAATGTTTGTCGTCGTTCCGGATCGCCGCTAGGCGGCGTCCGGCATAACGAGACTGGAAACTTGGTCTGCATCGCCAGAGGTGCGAGCGGCAACACCATGAGCGAAACGTGGATCGTCGGCATCAATCCGGTCGAAGGCGCGCTCGCCAACGATCCTTCGCGCGTACGCGAATTGCTGGTCGAGCAGGGTACGCAAAATCCACGCGTTGCGGAACTCGTGGATGAGGCTAGGCGCCTCGGTGTGCGCGTGCACACGCGCCCACGCGCGATGCTGGACAGGGTTTCCGGCCACGCGCGCCACCAGGGCGTCGCCGCGAATTACGAGGTGCCGGCGGCGAAGTCGGAACACGATCTCGCGGATTTGCTGGATTCTGAAAACGCGCTGTTCCTGGTGCTGGATGGCGTCACCGATCCGCACAATCTCGGCGCCTGCCTGCGCAGCGCGGCGGCGGCCGGCGCCACGGCCGTGATCGTGCCGAAGGACAGGGCAGTCGGCATTACGCCGGTGGTGCGGCGCGCCTCGGCGGGCGCGGTTGATCGCGTGCCGCTGGTCGAAGTGACCAACCTCGCACGCGCGCTGCATGGGATGAAAGACGCCGGCGTGTGGTTGACGGGGCTCGCGGGTGACGCGGAAGCCTCGCTGTACGATGTCGATCTCAAAGGCAAGGTCGCGCTGGTGATGGGTGGTGAAGGCGAGGGCATGCGGCGGCTCACGCGCGAGGCATGCGATCACCTGGCGCGCATTCCCATGCCTGGCGCCACGGAGAGCCTGAACGTGTCGGTGGCGAGCGGCGTCGCGTTGTTCGAAGCGGTGCGGCAACGTGGAGGCAAGTCATGAGCATCAATATCACCATCGACTGGACGGTCATCGTCGGGCTCGTCGGCATGGTCGTTACGCTGCTTGCCTATTTCCTATTGCAGGCGCAGAAGCTGCATGGCAACGGCCTGATCTATCAACTGATGAACGCGGTCGGTGCGCTGGGTGTAGCACTTTCGCTGTTGTTCGGCACGTTCAACCTGTCCGCGTTCCTGCTGGAAGCGATATGGTTCGTGATCAGCATTTACGGCATCGTGGTGGCGCGGCGCATCCGGTTGCAGTAGCCATTCAACGTTGCTTGCGCGATGGTTTCGCCGCGGACTTGCGTTTGCGCGTCGTGTCGTGCCGTTGTTCGCGAAATGCCGAGTTGTATCCCGCGATTTCGTTGCGCAATGCTTTCGAGGCGGCAGGCAGCTTGCCCGCAGCGATGGCTTTCTCCATGCGTTGCATCAAGTCCCAGTCGTGGTAATCGCGGTAAGGCTTGAGGTCGAGGTCCTTCGGAACCTTCTTCAGGCCTTCGTCGCCGACGCTCTTCACGTATCTCTGCATGAATTGGTCGTATGCGCGCCACGAAATGCGTTCGGCGCGCACTGCGGCTTCCTCGGCGCGTGTCGCGATCTGGTGCGCGTGCAGGTAGTGCAAACCGAGTTGGTCGATCAAGCTCTTCTCGATTTCCTCGTGCATGATCAGGAACCGATCGACTTCGATGGTGCGTCCGCGATACTTGAAGCCGGTCGGCAGGTGGCGGTCGATGTAGATGGTCTTGCCGTCGACGCTGTAGCCGGCGAGATACGGAACGTCGTGGCTGCGATCGAGCTTCTTCACGCGACGCAGGATCGCATCCAGCGCGCGATCCAGCATCAAGCTCGAAACCAACCAGTCCGGCGCATGCAACTTCCGGTGCGGCGCGTCGGGGTGGCAGGCGCGGTCGAAGTGCATGCGACATCGCTCCGGGTGGCAACGGCGCGCAGCATACGCCGCTCGGCGGGTGCGGCGGTTATGCTTCGCGCCTTTGCATCGATACAGCATGATGGATAAGCGTTACCAACGCATCTACGCCGCGATCGCGGCCATTCCGCCCGGTCGTGTCGCCAGCTACGGGCAGATCGCGGCGCGTGCAGGATTGCCGGGCCGCGCGCGGCTGGTGGGTGCCGCGCTGCGCGATACGCCGGATGGGCTGGAACTGCCATGGTTCCGGGTGCTGCATGCCAACGGCACCATCGCGCTGCCGCGCGGCAGCCGCGGATTCCGCGAACAGTCGAAGCGCCTGCGTGCGGAAGGGGTGGACGTACGCGATGGCCGGGTGCCGATGCAGGCATTCGGGCTCGATGCCAACCTGGATCGCGCCCTGTGGGGCATCGGCTGAGTCCGGATGCTTGACGGTTTGTGCGGTGGCCGGTCTAATACGCGGTTCGTGATCGCGAATCCACGCAATGCGGACAGCGCAGGCGATCGCGCTGGTCGGCCAGGTAGCTCAGTTGGTAGAGCAGAGGACTGAAAATCCTCGTGTCGGTGGTTCGATTCCGCCCCTGGCCACCAAACAGCAATCCAACCACTTCCCGCAACACCCCTGAAACCGCGCACTGACGCGGTTTTTTCATGCCGGTACTTCCCGCAGGGCTTCATGACATCCCTTGCTTACCCCCAATAGTGGGGGTAACATTGCGGGTAACAGCCAGACGGTTGAGGGGGTTACCCCCATGTTGACGCCTTCCGCAGTTGCCAACGCCAAGCCCGGCGCGAAGCCGTACAAGCTCGCCGACGACCGCGGCATGTTCCTGCTTGTGAAGCCGGGCGGCTCGCGCTGGTGGCGCTTCAAATACCGCCGCCCGGGTACGCGGAAAGAGAACCTTCTATCGCTCGGCACCTATCCCGACGTTTCGCTGAAACGCGCGCGCGAGAAACGCGACGAGCTGCGCCGTCTGCTGGCCGATGGCATCGACCCCGGTGACAAGCGCAAGGCGGAAGCGCAAGCGGGCGCGCAAACGTTCGAAGCCGTCGCGCGTGAATGGTTCGCCAAGCACGAATCGACATGGGCACCGGGACATTCCAGCAAGATCATCCGGCGCCTTGAGTGCGATGTTTTCCCGTGGATTGGACGCAAGTCGATTGCGGGATTGACTGCGCCGGACGTGCTGGCCGTGCTGCACCGGATCGAATCGCGCGGCGTGATCGAAACCGCGCACCGGGCGCGCGTCAATATCGGGCAGGTGATGCGCTACGCGATCGCTACCGGGCGCGCGACTGCCGACCCCACGCCTTCCCTTCGTGGCGCACTGACGCCGTGGACGAGCTCCCACCGTGCCGCTGTCACCGATCCCAACGAAGTGGGCGAACTGTTGCGCGCCATCGATGGTTACGGCGGTTCCTACGTGGTACGCGCTGCGCTGCGACTCGCGCCGCTGGTATTCGTGCGGCCCGGCGAACTGCGGCAAGCCGAGTGGGCGGAGCTCGACCTTGACGCTGCCGAATGGACGATTCCCGCGGACAAGATGAAAACGCGCCATCCGCATACCGTCCCCCTTGCGTCGCAAGCCGTGGCGATCCTGCGCGAGCTTGTGCCGCTGACCGGATCACGGCGCTACGTTTTTCCCGGCGAACGTTCGCCCAAGGGCGCCATCAGCAACAACACGCTAAACGCCGCGCTGCGCCGGATCGGGTATGACAAAGACGCCATGACCGCGCACGGTTTCCGCGCGATGGCGCGCACGATCCTCGATGAACACTTGGGCTTCCGCGCCGACCTGATCGAACACCAGCTGGCGCATGCGGTACGCGATCCGCTGGGCCGCGCGTACAACCGCACGACGCACCTGCCGGAACGCCGCAAGATGATGCAGGCATGGGCGGACTACTTGGACGGCCTGCGCATGGCACCCGGCAAGATTGTTGCATTCAAACGAAAGGCGTAGTTTCAAGCGGCCCGCCAGCGTGGTAATGACACACTGGCGAGCCTTCCACAACCGACCTACAAAGGAGGTCAATCATGGCAACCGCAAGCGTAACGCAACTGACCAAGATCGAGTGCAAAGAAAAATTCGACATTGGCCTGAGCGGCTTGTTGAGCATTCTCACGAGCCGCACCCATCGCGGCGATCCGAACTACAACAGCTTGGGTGCATTGACAGACGAAGAGCTTGTCAAGGTCGCGGTTCAGTCGAGTAACGTCTATACGGCCGCGCTGGAAGGTTTGGAGACCGTCGGCACCTTGGTTTCTTCCTTCAACCCGCAGTGTGATGACTTGGATCACAATGCAGTCGGTTGGCTCACGTGCCACCTGAGCGAAACGGTGCGCGAAATGGGGGACATCGAAGGGGAAGCAACTCGCGAGCTTGCGAGTCGCGGTTATGGCCAAGACGGCGCGCCCTTGCCGCAGAGGGCGGCGGCATGAGCGCCCTGAGGGGTGCCCCTGCAACTGGCGCGCTATCGCCCACGCCGTCCTACTTGCCGCTCAGTGAAGTAGACCGTGCCACCGATGCGACTCACAAGTTGCGCGGATTGGTCGATTGCATCCGCTCTGCATCACTGAGCGCCGATCCGCCGCCAGATGATGCCATTGCGAGCGCATGCTGGCTCGCGCGCGACTTAGTCGACGAGCTTGAGGCGATCGCGACGATGCGCCAGCGGCAACAGCCCACGCAGTCAGCCGCGGGAGCGTAAGCCATGCTGGACGAGTTCACGATAAAACGGGCAGCGGTCCTGCTCGCAAGAAAATGGGGACCCGGGGGCGCGGCGGGGCGTAAGGCCCAACGCGAACGCGAACAACAAGCGCATGATGATCAGCGGAGTGAATTGCGCCAGTGCCTGATTCGGGCACGCATTCGGCAAAAACTGGGCGTCGCCGGCAAACCGATCGGTAAGCTGCGGCTGGTTCGCGAGTCCGCTACGTCACTAGGTCCCGACGCAGCGTAACGTACACGCCACGGCTAGGCCGGCCAGCCGAACGCGGGTCACCTTCACCCGTTGCCGTGGTTTTTTGATGAGCGCCAAGAGCTGGAAGTGAGAGATGACGGACGTAAGGTTTGAAAACATCACTCTGCATGACGCCTACTGTCAGTGTACGCATGCCATGCCCAAGGCTGTGAAATGGCTACTATTGCACGCTTTTGCAAATGTTGGCGACGATGCCACAGCACGGAATCAACATCAAATTGAAATATTGGCGAGCTGGGCGTACGGCTTTGCCAAAAACGAGCTGAATTTTCAGCGCGAAAACGCATTCACATGCACACTCCCGGACGACAGTGCCCACGTCATGGTGATATCACCGGCCCCGAATCGCGACGAGTACATTGAGGGAATGCGTAAGCTGGGTTGGACTGTTGTACCTGCTACCACGGACGACTTCAGTGTCGGCTACTATCCAAGCGCCGAAATGCTCTACAAGTCATTAACTGGCCTATTCAAGAATGACGAAGAGGCACATCGGGAGCTAGACCAGCATATCGATGCAGCTGTGCGCCCCTTCAAATTCAGCGAACTATTTTTTTGCTTGGCTTTAGCAGAAATTGATCACTGCGTTGGCGCCTGTCGTGATGGAGAATGGACAAACGATGCGATCAACTTTTTCGCGGAAGCGTCGGCTGCATGCGTAATCGGCAGGGGCAAGCTTAATTGGGGTGTGATGTATGAAAATTCCGCAGAACTGTCAGCTATCCATGCAGCGGATAAGCGATGGTCACGGCTTGACCCGGTCAAGCAACTGGCTTTTAAGCGCCGAAAACAGTTTGCTCACCTGAAGCGCTCGCCCGCAATCGACAAATTCCTCCCTGAAATTTTGGAAGCCTGTCGAGCTGCTGGTGAACCGCTCAGCGGTGGCGACCCTAAAGCAACGGTTGAACGCTGGTTCCGCAAGGCGGGGATTAAGTAGGCGCCGCAGCGGGGTGCGTATGCGCGCACACACACTACGGCTGCGCGCATAGCAACTTATCCCAACGCAGGACTAGCCGCATCATTCTCCCGACGCCCCGCACCACACGCGGGTACCGCTAGAGGATGAACTATGCACCGCAATGTTCCCGAACCGTTGGGTGAGGAACATGCGTTTCGCGTC
>Ga0207707_10000755_pt1 | contig 31867 bp, 29 predicted proteins | sample KBSC83BmetaG_FD_184336 | JGI IMG/M metagenome (GOLD analysis project Ga0207707, IMG submission 184336) | Corn rhizosphere microbial communities from Kellogg Biological Station, Michigan, USA - KBS C8-3B metaG (SPAdes) (version 2) | ecosystem: Host-associated > Plants > Roots > Rhizosphere ... | reverse complement strand
CAGCCCCAGGGCGCGAGCGATGCTCTGGCCGAGGGAAGTCTTGCCGACTCCCGGCGGACCGACGAAGCACAGGATCGGGCTGCGTCCCTGGGGATTGAGCTTGCGCACCGCCAGATACTCCAGGATGCGCCGCTTCACTTTTTCCAGGCCGTAGTGGTCCTCATCGAGGACGCGCCGCGCGCGCTCGATGTCGATGTCCTCCGCGTCCGTCTTGCTCCACGGCAGCGCGACCATCCAGTCCAGGTAGGAGCGCACCATTCCATATTCGGGGCTCGCCTCGTTCATGCGCCGCAGGCGCTTGAGCTCCTTGCGAACGTGCTCGTCGACTTCCGCCGGCATGCCGGCCTCGGCGACCGCCTTCTCCAGCTCCTGCGCATCGCTGCCGCCCTCCTCGGATTCGCCCAGCTCCCTCTGCAGCTGGCGCATCTGCTCGCGCAGAATGGCCTCGCGCTGGCGCTCGCCGAGCGCCTCCTGGGTGTGCTCGGAGATGTCCTTGGTGATCTTGAGCACCTCGACCCGGTGGGCGAGCAGCTTCAGCACTTTGTCGAGCCGCTCCTTCAGGCTCAGGGTCTCCAACAGCTCCTGCTTCTCAGCCGGCTTCACGTCCATGAAGCTGACGATGAGATCGGCGAGCTGACTGGCCGAATCGATCGACTGGAGCGTGCGCGGCAGCTCTGCCGGCACCTGCGGGAGCAGGGCCAGAGCTTCCAGCGCGCGCTGCTTGAGAACCTCCAGGCGAGCCTCGACCTGTGTGCCACTCGCTTCGGTGTCGGCGAGCGTCTCGATGCGCGCCGCGAGGAATGGGGATGTCTGCACCAGCTCCTTCAAGCGGAACCGGCTCTCGCCCTGAGCGACGAGATGATGCGTGCCATCCGGGGCGGTGACGTAGCGGACCACAGTGGCCAGCACACCGATCTCATGGAGATCCTTGGCGGCGGGCTTCTCCACGGCAGGATCGCGCTGCAGCAGTACTGCGATCTTGCGTCCGGCGCGCACGGCTTCCTGGGCGGCCGCGATGCTTTCCTCGCGGCCCACGGTGATGGGGAGCACGACGCCCGGAAACAGCACCACGTTGCGCATCGGCACAACGGGAATGACATCCGCGGGCAGAGACGGCGCATCGGTCTCTTGCAACGTATTCGTCTGTTGGCTGTCGGCCATAACCTACTCGCGTGTTGGGGGGGGCGTCACAGCCTTTCGCGCGGCCCTGGCGAGCCGCACTTCGAGGCAACCATTCACATACGTAGACTCGGCTATCCGCAGCGGCGCTCCGTTGAGCGCAATACGCCGCAGGAAGCGGCCGTGCGGGATCTCGAGCCGGCGGATGAGCGCGTTGCGATGCGCCAGGCGCACCGGCCGCAAGGCACTCACGGTCAGCCCTTCCGAGTCCAATGAAACCTCGATCTGCCCCGGGTCCACGCCGGGCATCGCAAACTGCAGCAGCACTTCCTCGCCGCTTTCCTGGACGTCCACCGGGGGCTCCCACACGGCCGCACCGGCCCCGGGGCCGATGTAGCGGACGTATTGGCGCTGCAGGCGCTCGGCCTGCTCCAGCAGCTCACAGGCCTGGGCCCACATCCACCCGAGCTGAGGATCGGTCTTCATTCACGCTGTCGGCTTACCGCCGCTCCTTCGGAAGGGACGCCCGCAAGGGGCGTACCGAGCGAACGTGCGGCCGGATCGGGAGAAGTCAAGTAAGCTTTGCCGTTCCGTCAGCGGTCCCAGGTTTAGATCGCCTCCATGGCCCACCCTCGATCCCCATGATCGGCTCCATCACCCCCGGGGAGATGGAGGCGCTGCGCCTGAGTCTCGAGGTCGCCTCCCGCAGCGTGCTCTTCAGCCTGCCGATCGCCGTGCTCGTGGCGTGGGTGCTCACACGTGCCCACTTCCCGGGACGCACCGTTCTGGATGCGTTCGTCCATCTTCCGCTCGTGCTGCCGCCGGTGGCCGTGGGCTACGTGTTGCTGATTCTGTTCGGCTCTCACGGACCGCTGGGCGGCTGGCTCAAGCGGCATCTGGGAATCGAGCTCGCCTTCACCACTGCCGGAGCCGCTCTGGCCACAGCCGTAATGACCTTCCCGATCATGGTGCGCGCCATCCGGATTGCGCTCGAGACGGTCGACCGTGGCCTCGAGGCCGCTGCGCGCACACTCGGCGCGGGGCCGTTGGATCGCTTCTTCACGATCACCCTCCCGTTGATGTTGCCAGGGGTCCTCGCCGGAGCGGTCACCGCCTTCGCGGCCGGGTTGGGCGAGTTCGGAGCAGTGATCACTTTCGCCGCGAACATCCCCGGCGTCACCCGGACTCTGCCCCTGGCGCTGTACACCGAGATGCAATCGCCGAGCGGCGATCTGCCGGCCGCGCGGCTCGCCACCATCTCCATCGTGCTGGGGCTGTTCGGATTGGTTCTGTCGGAGCTGCTGGCGCGCCGCGTGCGGCGGCTTCTAGGGCGGCGCTGATGCGCAGAGCCTGCTTACACCGATGCTGAAGGCGACGCTGCTCAAGCGGCGCGACGGCTTCACGCTGCACGCACAGCTGCAGGCCCCGACACCCGGGGTGGTCGCCCTGTTCGGCCGCTCCGGTTGCGGCAAGACCACGCTGGTGAATCTCATCTCCGGGCTGCTGGAGCCGGATGAGGGCCGCGTGGAGCTCGATGGCACCGTGCTGACAGACACCCGCGCGGGGATCTCGGTTCCGGTAGAGAAGCGCAGGGTCGGCTATGTCTTCCAGGACGCGCGCCTGTTTCCGCACCTGAGCGTCCTGGCCAATCTGCGCTATGGGCAGAAGCGCGCCGCCGCGGCTGCGCCGCTCATCGTGTTCGACGAAGTCATCGCCTTGCTCGGCATCCAGTCTCTGCTGGAGCGGCGGCCGCACCAACTCTCCGGCGGCGAGCGGCAACGCGTCGCTCTGGGCCGGGCGCTCCTGTCGCAGCCCACGCTGTTGCTGCTGGATGAGCCGCTGGCAGCCCTGGACGCTGCACGGCGCGAGGAAGTTATCCCTTACCTGGAGGCGCTACGCGACCGCCTATCGATTCCAATGGTGTACGTCAGCCACCAGTTCGACGAGGTCTTGCGGCTCGCCACGCACGTCGTGCTGATGGAGGCAGGGAGCGTGGTTGCGCAGGGCTCGCCTGCGGAAGTGAGTCTTCTGCCGCAGTTGCGCGAAATCATCGGCCCCGAAGCGGTCGGCGCGGTATTGGACGGGCGTGTCGTCAAGGTCGACGCGACGATCGCCGACTTGCAGCTGGGCCACGGTGCGCTGCGGGTAAGCCTTCGCGAGGCTCGTGTCGGCTCACTGCTTCGCGTTCAGGTTCTCGCACGGGACGTGATCATCGCGACCGAGCCTCCCCACGGACTGAGCGTGCGTAATGCGCTTGAAGGAACGATCTCGGCGCTCACCCTCGAACAGCAGGAAGCTGCGGTGCTCGTCACCGTCGACATTGGCGGTGCCGCGATCCTCTCCAGGGTGACGACGGAGGCCGTCGAAGCCCTCGGTTTGAAACCGGGGCTGAAAGTGTGGGCGCTGGTGAAGGCCGTCTCGACACGGGGACATGCGTTCCACCTCCGCACGGCGTAGATTTGAGCTTGCGGGAGGGCCGCCCGCCACGCGGGGAGAACGCCGATGAAGAGCCACGTCATCTCGGGCGCGGGAGGACTTCAGCTTCATCTGGTTGAGACCGGCAAGGTAACAGGCCGGCCGATCCTCTTCATTCACGGGTTCTCGCAGTGCTGGCTCACGTGGCTACGCCAGATGAATTCCACCCTCGCCCACGACTATCGCCTCATCGCGATGGATCTGCGCGGCCATGGTCTGTCGGATAAGCCTCGGGATGCTTACGGCGACTCGCGACTCTGGGCGGATGACGTCGCGGTCGTCATCAAGACGTTCCGTCTGGATCAGCCGGTACTTTGCGGCTGGTCCTACGGCCCGCTCGTGATTCTCGACTACCTGCGCCATCATGGAGAGGATGACATCGCCGGCGCAAACTTCGTAGGAGGAATCACGAAACTCGGCAGCGATGCCGCGGTATCCGTATTGACCCCGGAGTTCCTCGCGCTCGTTCCGGACTTCTTCTCGCCACAAGCCGAGGACAGCGTGCGCAGCCTCAACGCTTTGTTGACCTTGTGCCACTCCGAGTCGCTCTCGAGCGTCGATCGCTATCGGATGTTGGGCTACAACCTGAGCGTTCCGCCCCACGTCCGCGAAGCGCTATTCTCGCGAGCGATCGACAATGACGATCTTCTCCCGCGGCTGCGCAAGCCCGTACTGGTGACTCACGGCAAAGCGGACGCAGTGGTCAAGACGGACGTCATCGATCGGCAGATGCGCCGCCTCGGATCTGCCGACATCGAGATGATGGACACCGGACACGCCTGCTTCTGGGATGACGCCCCTGCCTACAACGAATCCCTGAGAGAGTTTGTCGAGGCTCTATGACGCGTCCGGCACGGCCTTCTCGCTGACCATCGTCAGCACGTCGTAGGTGGCGACGCTTTCGCCGGCTTGGTTGGTGATCTCCGTGGCCCAGCGAACCTCGCCGTAGCCCGTCCCGGCGCGCCGGGCCTTCTCCTTGCAGGTGAGGCGGACTTTGATGCGATCGCCGGGCTTTACAGGCTTGGTGAATCGCAATCCGTCGATGCCGTAGTTGGCGAGCACCGGCCCATAGGGGGCGTGCACGAACAGGCCTGCGGCGGCGGAGACCAGGAAGTAGCCATGGGCCACACGGCCGCCGAACAGAGGGTTGCGACGCGCCTGCTCCTCGTCCATGTGAGCGTAGAACCTGTCACCGGACAGCTCGGCGAAGCGCTCGATGTCTTCGACCGTGATCAATCGCTCGGCCGAGTGGAAAGTATCCCCGATGCGCAGCGAGCCAAAAGGCTTCTGGAACGGATGCGGTCCCGGGTCCAGCTGCCGCGCACCCTTGGCCCATCGGCGGGTGACGGCCGTGATGACATCGGGGGAACCCTGGACTGCGGTGCGCTGCATGTAGTGCATCACCCCGCGAATGCCTCCCATCTCCTCTCCTCCGCCGGCGCGGCCCGGTCCGCCGTGCACCAGGTGCGGGAGGGGGGACCCATGCCCGGTGGATTCTTTGGCGCAATCTCGATTGACGACGAGCAACCGACCGTGGAATGGAGCGAGTCCCACGATGAGATCTGCCGCAAATGCTTCATCCGCGGTGAACACGGAACTCACCAGGCTGCCTCCGCCCCGGCGTGACAGCGACAGCGCGTCCTGCATACTCTCGTAGGGAACCACGGTACAGACCGGCCCGAATGCCTCCACCGAATGGATCTGCGCGGCGGATCCGGGCTCGTTGCAGTACAGCAGCGCCGGAGCGAGGAAAGCGCCCTTCTCAGCATCCGCGCCCACCACCCTGGCAGGCTTCCCGTCCAACACCGTCCGCGTTTCCTGCTGCAACTTCGAGAGTTGGGTGAGCACCTCACGTCGCTGGCCTGCCGAGGCCAGCGGGCCCATCTTGACGCCCTCGAGTCGGGGATCGCCGATCGTCACCTGGGCCAGCAGCGCGCACAGGGCATCCATCACTGCGGAAGCGCGAGCAGCGGGCACGATGGCCCTGCGAATCGCCGTGCACTTCTGCCCAGCCTTGACCGTCATCTCGCGCGCGACTTCGCGCACGAACAACTCGAACTCCTGCGAGCCGGGCCCTGCATCAGGACCTAGTATCGAGGAGTTGAGCGAATCGGTTTCCGCCGTGAAGCGCACGGCGTTTGCCACGACAGCCGGGTGTGTCCTGAGCCGTTGCGCCGTGCTCGCCGATCCGGTGAAGCACACCGTATCCTGGCACGTGAGGTGATCGAAGAGATCGCCGGTGCTTCCGCAGATCAACTGGACGGAGCCTGCCGGAAGAATTCCGGAAAAGATGATGCGCCGGAACACCTGCTCGGTGAGATAGGAGGTCACCGTCGCCGGCTTGACGATCGCAGGAACTCCCGCCAGCAGTGCCGGAGCGAGCTTCTCCAACATGCCCCAGACCGGGAAGTTGAAGGCGTTGATGTGGACCGCCGCCCCTTCCAGGGGCAGGCAGATGTGTTGACCGACGAACGTACCCGCCTTGGAGAGCCCCTCCACGGAACCGTCGACGAACACCCGATCGTTCGGGAGCTCACGGGTTCCCTTGCTGGCATAGACGAAGAAAGTGCTGATCCCCCCATCAATATCGATCCACGAATCACCCTTGGTGGCACCCGTCGCATAGGACATCGAGTACAGCGCTTCCTTGAACTCCGTGAGGTGTTTGGCAAGCGCCTTGAGCAAGGCGGCCCGCTCATGGAACGTCAGCGCCCGCAGATTCGGGCCGCCCACGCCGCGCGCGTACGCCAGCATCGAAGCAAAGTCGACCCCCTCCGAGGAGGCGCGGGTAATGAGCTCCCCGGTGGTGGCATCGTGCAGATCGACGAGATTATTTCGGCCGCTCAGCCACCGACCCGCGACGAAGCTCTCCAGGCAAGACACGGCTAGCGCCCCGAGAAGCGCGGTGGGCGCTTCTGTGCAAAGGCCGCAACGCCTTCAGCGTAATCGGCAGTCCGGCCCAGCTCTCTCTGGTAATCGCGCTCGACGTCGAGCTGCTGCTCCAGCGTCCGGCCCCAGCCGTCGTAAATCGCTTGCTTGGTCCGTGCGAAGCCGAGAGTGGCGGCTTCAGCCAGCTGCGTGGCGAGAGTGTCGACGAATCCGGACAGCTCCGCGTCCTCCACGCACTTCCAGATCAGTCCCCACTCGGCTGCCGTCTGGGCTGGGAGCTTCTCACCCAACAGCGCGAGGCCCAACGCGCGGGCGTTGCCTACCAGACGCGGCAGGAACCAGGTCCCGCCGGAGTCGGGGACCAGGCCCAAGCGGGAGAAGGCCTGCACGAACGTCGCCGAGCGGGCCGCGATCACCAGATCACAAGCCAGTGCGATGTTGACGCCCGCTCCCGCCGCGACCCCATTGACGGCTGCAATGACCGGCATGGGAAGCTGCCTCAACGCCAATACCAGTGGCTTGTAGTATTTCTCGATGGATTCACCCAGGTCCGCGCTCTGTCCGCCTGGCGCGACCGCTCGTTCCCCCAGATCCTGCCCGGCACAGAACCCGCGGCCCGCACCGGTAATGACGAGCACGCGCGCGCCCGGGCCGGCGGCCAGCTCCGCGAGCACGCTCCGAACCTCCGTATGCATCGTCACGTTGAAGCTGTTGAGGCGCTCCGGCCGGCTGAGCGTCAATCGCGCAACCCCGGCGATGTTCTCGAACCGAATGCATTGATGGCTCATGGCTGGGCGCCCTCACTTCTCGTCGTAGTCGAGCTCCAGCACCGGAGTCTTCACGCGCGACTGGCAGGCCAGCACATAGCCCGCCTGCAGCTCCCATGGCTCCAGAGCGTAGTTCTCGGCCATTACGACTTCGCCGCGAATGACCTTCGTCCGGCATGTCGAGCACACGCCGGCTCGACAGGAGAAAGGCAGCTCGAGGCCCGCTCGCGCGGCGGCTTCGAGGACATTTTCCGAGTTCGTTCGCATGCTGAACGAGCGCCGGCGTCCGTCCATGATGACCGTGACCTCGGCTGAATCGGCCTCGGCCGGTTTCTGGGCGCCTGGCTGACTCGGCGCCTCCGCTGCCCCTTCCCGGCTTTCCACGGTGAAGTGTTCGCCGTGGATCCGATCCGTCTGGACGCCACAATCCCGCAGCGCATCCGTAATCTCCTCGATCATGTGCCCCGGTCCGCACACGAAGTACTCCGCGACTGCCATCGGGTCGAACAGCGACTGTGCAAATCGTCTGACGCGCGGCGCGTCGAGTCGCCCGTTGTAGAGGTCCACCTCCTGCGGCTCACGGCTCATCACAAAATGCAGCGCGAGACGCTCGAGGTAGCGATCCTTCAGTGCCTGCAACTCCTCCAGGCACATGACACGCGCGGTACTCGTATTTCCATAGAACAGAATGAAGCGATTGCCCCGATGCGCCGCGAGCAGCGCGCGAGCGATGCTCAGCACAGGGGTGATACCGCAGCCCGAGGCAAAGCCGACGTGAGTGTGACGGTCGCAGAAGCGAGACGTGAGGCTGCCGTTTGGCGGCAGCACGTCGATCTGATCGCCGACCCGCAGGTCATTGGCAAGGTGTCTCGACATCAGGCCGTTCGGATGCACCCGGACAGCCATTTGCAACGGCCACTGTCCCGGTGGAGTGAAAGGAGAGTAGGTGCGCCGCGTCTCGATGCCGTCAATCTGGGTTCGCAACACCACGTGCTGGCCTGCCAGGCCGCGGTATTCGCCCTTCACTTCATCGGATGCGTCGAGCGAGATCACCACCGAGTCTTCCGCGTCGGGACGGATTTCGGCGACTCGCAGTGAATGGAAGCGCAGCATTCAAATGCACTTGAAATGGTCGAACGGCTCCAGGCACTCCTCGCAACGGTAATGGGCCTTGCAGGGCGTGGAGCCGAATTCGCTCAACCGAGAGGTTGAATGGCTGCCGCAGCGCGGGCAACTGATCGCCCGCGGCGCCGGCGGTGCAATCCCGTACTCGCGCAGCTTTCTGTGCGCTTCGGGGGAGAGCCACTCGCTCGTCCAGGGCGGCGTCAAAGTCTCTTCCAGAGCGGCCTCGTGATACCCGGCTTCATCCAGTGCTTCGCGCACCGAGCGCCGGATGACGTCAGTGGCGGGACAGCCCGAATAGGTAGGCGTCAGCCCCACATGCAGTGCGCCTTCTTTCCAGCGGACGAACCGGACTATCCCGAGGTCCACGACGCTCAGAATCGGAATCTCCGGATCAGGCACGGTGGCGAGCACTTGCCATACGCGCTGCTCCTGCTCCCCTACCATTGCGCACCCGGATAGGTTCGCTGGAGATGCTGCATTTCCCCCAGCATGTGACCCAGATGCTCCGTGTGAACGCCGTGTTTTCCGTGCCACGGGAAATGAACCTTGGACGGGCGCGTCAGTGTCGCCTCATGAAGTGCGTCGGACACCCGCGCTGACCAGCGGGGCTCCAGCAGATCCAATCGAGGTGCGACGCCCGCCGCTGCGAGACGCTCCTCCACGTCATCTGCGGCAAACAACTCGTGCGTGAACGGCCACAGGGCGTCGATCGATTCCTGCACGCGCCCGTGGCTCTCCTGCGTGCCATCGCCCAGGCGCACCAGCCAGCCACTGCTGAACCGATAGTGGTACCGGGTCTCTTGCAGCGCTTTCGCGGCAATTCCGGCGAGGCGGGTGTCGGTCGAGGCCTGCAGCGCCTCGTAGACCTCCAGTTGCCACGCATCGATCAGCCACTGTCGCACGATGGTGCGGCCAAAGTCCCCGTTGGGCTGCTCCGCGAGGGTGAGATTGCTGAACTCGGGCGCGTCGCGCAGAAACGCAAGCGCATCCTCATCCCTGCCGCGGCCCTCGATCTCCGCCGCGTAGCTCAGAAGCAGGCGTGCCTGGCCGATGAGATCCAGGGCGAGATTCCCGAGCCCCAGATCCTCTTCCAGCGCCGGCGCGTGCCCTACCCACTCGCCCAGCCTCTGGCCCAGGATGAGGCTGGTGTCGCCCAGCCTCAGCACATAGCGCAGCAGATCCGGAGCGCTCACAGATTCTTCACCTCGTCGGGAATCGCATAGAAGGTCGGGTGCCGGTAGATCTTGTCGCGGGCAGGCTCGAACAGCGCATCCGCTTCCGCCGGATCCGAGGCGGTGATATCACTGGAGCGCACCACCCAGATGCTGACTCCCTCCTGGCGACGTGTGTAGACATCGCGCGCATGCTCGACTGCCATTTGTGCGTCGGCGGCATGGAGGCTACCCACGTGCTTGTGCTCAAGACCCGCGCGCGAACGGATGAACACTTCGAACAGCGGCCAATCCTGATCCTGCGACACCGGGTTGTTCATTACGCCGCCTCCTCGGAGTCCTTGGTTCTCCTCGCGCTCTGCGCCCTTGCTTGCTGCTTCAGCGCATGAGCTGCGGCTGCCTCGCGCACCCACGTACCCCGATCGTGCGCGTTACGGCGTGCCTCCAGGCGCTCCCGGTTGCACGGCCCGTTGCCCTTGAGAACCGACTGAAACTCCTGCCAATCGATCTCGCCAAACTCGTAGTGCCGGGTACCCTCATTCCAGCGCAGCTTCGGGTCCGGAACGAGCAGACCGAGAAACTGGGCTTGGGGAACGGTCGTATCGATGAATCTCTGGCGCAGCTCGTCGTTGGTGAAGCGTTTGATCTTCCACCGCATCGACTGCTCGGTATGCTTCGACTGGCCATCGCTGGGACCGAACATCATGATCGAGGGCCACCACCAGCGATTCAGCGCGTCCTGCGCCATCGCGCGCTGCCCGGCGCTGCCGCGCGAAAGGCTCAGCATGATCTCGAACCCCTGACGCTGATGGAAGCTCTCCTCCTTGCAGATGCGGACCATGGCGCGCGCGTACGGGCCGTAGGAGCAACGACACAACGGGATCTGATTCATGATCGCCGCGCCGTCGACCAGCCAACCGATGGCTCCGACGTCGGCCCACGTCAGGGTGGGATAGTTGAAGATGCTGGAATACTTCGCCGTTCCGGCCAGCAGCTGCTCCAACATCCGCGCACGCGAGATGCCCAGAGTCTCGGCGGCGCTGTACAGGTACATCCCGTGCCCGCCCTCATCCTGCACCTTCGCGATGAGCACGACTTTGCGCCGGAGTGAAGGGGCGCGCGTGATCCAGTTTCCCTCCGGAAGCATCCCGACGATCTCCGAATGCGCATGCTGGGAGATCTGCCGGATCAGAGTCTGGCGATAGCCTGCGGGCATCCAGTCCTTCGGCTCGATCTTCTCATCCGCGTCGACGCGCTGCTGAAAGCGCGCCTCGAGCGCAGCCGTGTCCGGCGAGGGGCCGCAGTCCCTGCCCGGGGTGTCCAGGCCTTGGGTATACATGCCGCTAATGTGACACACAAATCAGTTCGTCTCAATCTATTCTGTGTCACAATGAGCGACACTCATGAGCGCTGCCCCGACAGCCGCCGCGCAAGCTTTGCTGCGGCGCCTTCACGACCAGCAGCCGCTGCGCGGCGGCTCACTCATCATCACGCTCTTCGGCGATGCGATCGCCCCCCGAGGAGGTGTGATCACTCTGGGCAGCCTCATTCAGGTGGCCGGCGTGTTCCGCCTGACCGAGCGCCTGGTACGCACCTCCGTGGTCCGCCTCGCGAACGAAGGCTGGCTGGCGGCCCGCAAAGAGGGCCGCCAAAGTGAATACCGCCTGGCGCCCGGGGGTGAGCAGCGCTTTGCCGAGGCCACCAGGCGTATCTACGGCCTGCCCCAGGGGGACTGGGAAGGTCAGTGGACCCTCGCAGTTTTGCCTCCCGGCGCAGGCACGCGGGCCCGCGAAGAGCTCCGTTGGTTGGGTTTCGGTCAGCTCTCTGCGGGGACGTTCGCGCATCCCAGCTGCACCCTGGTGCAGGCAAAGGAATGGCTCGAGGACATCGAGGGCGCTGCAGGCGCACTTTGCTTGCGCAGCTCGAGCAGCGATCTCAGTGTGGATCGTCAGCTCGTGGCCCGCGGATGGGATCTCGGCGATCTGACGCGACGTTACCGCCGGTTCGTCGCAACGTTCGAGCCAATCGATGCGGCCGTTCGCGCATCCGCGCGCGTGCAACCTGAGGATGCGCTGGTCATCCGGACCCTGTTGATCCACCAGTACCGCAAGATCCACCTGCAGGACCCTCTGCTGCCCGCAGCGCTGCTGTCTGATGACTGGATCGGAGCCGCCGCTTACGAGCTCACGCGACGCCTGTACTCACTGGTGTTCACCGCTGCGGAGCAATTCCTCAGCGCAACGGCTCGGACGATCGATGCACCGCTGCCCCCTGCCGAACGCGCAGTCTACGACCGGTTCGGAGGGGTCCTCACGAGTCGGGCCAGGCCGCCAGGTGTGCAACGAAGCTCTGCAGGAACCGGTTCGCGCGCTGCCCGTCCAGGACTCGGTGATCGATCGTCAGAGTGACATAACAGCGCGGCTGCACCACGAAGCGATCCTCCCGCTCCTGCGTGTCCTGTATGACCACCCGCTTCTCCAGCTTGCCGACACCCAGAATTGCGGACTGGGGCTGATTGATGACGATCGGTGTCGCCAGGAGACTGCCGCTCACGCCATGGTTTGATATCGTGAAGGTGCCGCCTCGCACGTCGGCCGGACGCAGCCGATGCTCACGTGCCCGCTGGGTCAGATCGTTCAGCTGCCGGGCGGTTTCCCACAGGTCGAGTGCCTCGACGGAGCGCAGCACCGGTACCACCAGCTCGTTTTCCAGCGCGGTCGCAATCCCGATATGCAGCGAGTCGAATATCTCCAGCGCCGCGGGTGTCCATCGGCTGTTGACCTCCGGCACGGCACGTATGGCAGGCACGCAGGCTTGCAGGAAGTACGCGGTGAGGGTCAGGGGTATGCCATCACTCGCGTAGCTGTCGCGATGCTTGGCTCGATGGCGTAGGACCGCAGACATGTCGGCCTCGAACACCGTCGTTACGTGCGGGGCCGTGTGGAGCAGACTGCGTGTCATGTGCTCGGCGATGCGCTTGCGCACTGCCGAGTGCGGAACGCGACGAGCCGGCTCGGCACCCGCAGCGGCGCCGCCGTCGCCGCGCGCGCCTTCACTGCCGCGTTCACCCGCGGCCTTCAACACGTCCTGCACGGTAACGCGGCCGCCCTCCCCTGATCCCACAATGGAGGACACGTCGAGCGCGTGCTCAGCAAGGAGCCGGCGCACCGCGGGACTCAACAAGTGCGCGGCGGTTGGTTTGGGCGACGCAGCGCCAGCCGAGACGTCGGCCGAGGTCGCGGTCGGGACGGGGGGAGGCGCCACGGGCACCGCGCCAGCGGGAACGTCGGCGGAATTCACCACCGCGCCGGTCACCGTCGCGTTCGTCGTCCCAGCCGCAATGCGCCCCAGCAGGTCGCCAGGATCGACGTCCTCCTGCTCGCCCTTGAGAATCTCGTGGAGAACGCCCGTGCCGGGAGCCGGCACCTCTACGGTGACCTTGTCGGTCTCCAGCTCGATCAGCGGCTCATTCAACACGACGCGCTCGCCGACGGCTTTCAGCCAGCGCAGCACCTGCGAGCGGGTTCCCTCGGTCTGCTCGGCCGGCGCACGGATTTCGAGAAGCGCGGGGTGAGAGGACGCACCGTCAGAGGATCCACCCTGAGCGGGGCCATCGTGACCGGGCCGATCATGGGCTGGCCCGTTGCCGCAGACGGCCTCGTCCATCTCAGATGCTCGCCGTCGCCTGGATGGCCGCGGTGATGCGCTGCACGCTGGGGACGGCGACCTCGAGGAGGATCGGGCTGTGAGGGCTGGGAATGTCGGGCATGGTCAAGCGCTCGATGGGTGCATCGAGATCGAAGAATGCGTCCTTTGCCAGCACCGCTGCAATCTCGGCACCGAAGCCGCCGGAGAGGTTGTCCTCGTGAACGATCAGGCAGCGACGGGTCTTGCGCACGGAGGCAAGCACCCCCGCACGGTCCCAGGGGGATAAAGTCCTGAGATCGATCACCTCACCGTCGACGCCAGAAGCTGACACCGCCTGTTCGCAGCGCTCGACCATCGCACCCCAGGTGATGACGCTGAGCTCAGTCCCCGGTCGCACGGTGCGCGCAACCCCGAACGACAGAACGTACTCGTCACCGGGGTAAGGCCGGCGCGCCGCAGCCCCATCGAGCATCGCGCGGTGCTCGAAGAAAATGGTCGGATCGTTGCCGCGCAGCGCCGATCGCAGCAGCCCCACCGCATCCTCCGCGTTGCAGGGCACGGCGACGCGCCAACCCACACCGTGCACCCAGGCAACTTCGTTGGTCTGGCTGTGCCAGGGATCACCGCACTTGAAGAAGCCGCCGGGCATGCGCACCACGAGCGGCGCGGCGAAGCGGTTGTGGGTCCGCCAGCGCAGCGTCCCGCAATCGTTGAGCTGCTCGGTGGCCGGATCGGCGTACTTGCGAAACTGGATTTCCGCCACCGGGAGCAGCCCGGCGAGGGCCATTCCTACCGCACGGCCGATGATGCCCTCCTCGGACAGGCTCGTATCGAACACCCGTGCGGGGCCGTATTTATCCTGCAGCCCCAGCGTCGCGCCGTGCACTCCGCCCTTGCGGCCCACGTCCTCTCCGAATACGACCATACGAGGGTTGCACGCGAGCTCGACGTCCAGCGTGCGACGAATGGCCGTCTGCATGTTCATCCGGGCAGCTTCCGGCACGGGCGTGGCGCGCACGGCCGCGTGTCGATACCCCTCTGGCGCGAGACCACCCTGCTGCTGCAGTTCCGGCGCACCGTCCGAGCCGCTCTCCGCGAATACGTATCTCGTCACTTGCCCCGGGTCCGGATGTGGGCGAGCAAGCGCGTTTGCAATTGCCGCGGAGGCGTCATGGTGTGCCTGCGCGGCGATGCGCAGCCACTCGGCCTCGTTCACGACGGTCGGCACCATGAAGCGATGCAGCGTATCCACCGGATCACGCGCACGCTCGGAAGCGACAACCTCGGCTGACTTATAAGCCTGTGTGTCCTGCCCGGAGTGTCCTGACAGACGCGGGACTGTCAGTCGCAGCAAGACTGGTGCACGCTGCTCGCGCACGAGCCCGACTGCGCTCTCGGTCAGTCTGGCGGTCTCCTGGGGATTCGTGCCATCGCCCTCGAGCACGGTGAGTCCGGCGAACGCACGCAGGTTGGCGGCAATGTTGCCGCCGGGAGTCTGCATGTGTGCCGGCACCGAGATGCCGAACCCGTTGTCTTCGATGTAGAAGAGCATCGGCAGGCGCAACGTGGTGGCGATGGTGAGCGAGGACCAGAAGCCATTCGTTGCTACCGAAGCGTCGCCACCAAGAACGACAGCGATGCTGCGCTCGTAGCTCGCATCCCGCAGCACTTCGCTGCGATAGCGGATGGCCTGTGCCCATCCTGCGGCGGGCGTGTACTGCGCTCCAACACCACCGCACGCCGGCAACACCGTGGGCCCGCCATGGGCCGGCAAGTTGAATACAACCCCGATATCGCGCCCATCGCTGCAGGACCCTGCGCGCGCCAGCGGACCCGCAGCCAGATCCTCGAGTCCTGCACCAAGGGCCAGCATGAGAGGCCGAGAGCGGTAGTAGACGCTGACCCCGTCGTGAACGTCCTTCAGTTGCTGGCCGAGCACGATCTGCGCGAAGTCGTGCCCTCGTGCGCAAAACTGGTAGAGAACCTTGCGCTCGGGCAGCAGCTTCGACTCCTCGATGTCGTCGAGCGTGCGCGAGGCGTGCAGGAGATACGCAACCTGCCTCCAGTCCGGCTGCCAGGCGTGGACCGCTCTGCGGGCACTCTGGAAAGAGGCAACGGCCATGCCGATCTTCCTGAAAAAGGTGAATCTCAGCATAGCCTATGCCCGAAGAGCGGCAATGAGCTTGCTCATGTTGCTCATTTAGTGGTCATATTGGCAATATTATTGCTGCATTTAGGTCATTTAATGACTAAAGCTCTCGACCGCCTCGACCGCCGCATCCTCGCGGAGCTGCAGAGCGACGCGCGCATCTCCAACCAGGAGCTCGCCAAACGAGTGGGACTATCCGCGGCGCCGTGCTGGCGGAGGCTGCGTCAGCTGGAGTCCGACGGGTTCATCAGCGGCTACGTCACCCTGCTCGATGCGCCGGCGATCGGGCTCCCCATCCAGGCCTATGCCCTGGTGTCGCTCGAGAACCACCACCCGGAGACCGTACGCCAGTTCGACCAGGTCGTGAACGAGCGTCCCGAGGTGCTCGAGTGCCACTCGATGAGCGGACCGAACGATTACCTGCTGCGCATCGTGGCGGCGAGCATGGAAGCGTACGAGCGCTTTCTCTCGACGCACATTCTGCAGGTCCGCGCCGTGCGCTCTGTGAACACGAGCTTTGTCCTGAGCACAAAGAAGTTCACGACGCGGCTGCCGGTGTGAGCGCATGCGACCAAGCGACTTGCTTCCGGAGTCCGCTTCAGGGAAGCTCCTGATACTGGCTCCGTTAGGAGGTTCCTCACCAGACGCCTTCGGGCGTTATCAGGTCTGACACGGATGAGCACCTCGACAACCCACCGCTCGGGTACCCTCGCATACGCGGGCGTGGGCGCTGCGCCCGACGACCCGCAGTTTCACGTTCGCTTCACACCCGAGAATGGCCCCGCATCGGAACTGCCGCTCAACAGTTTCCGCTGGATCGGGTGGGCCACGCTGCACATCGGCGCCCACGGCGTGTTGGTATCCGCGCGGCGCAGCGGCTGGATGGGATTCAAGAGGCGCGAGCGCCGCTTCTTCACGTCGGCGGAGATCCGCAGCGTGTATCGCGAAAGCGGCGCGGTGCGCGTCGAGCTCGCAGAGACCTCCACGGGACCGCAAAGCTTTCAATTCTGGCCGGCGGATCTGAAGACGGCGGCCACCATCGTAGCGCTCCTGCCGACCGCCAACACGGTCGAGATCGACGCTCCAGTCCCGAGCGAGGCCGCAGCACCGGTTCGACGCACGGGCCTCTGGATCTTGGGTGCCGCGGCCACGCTGATCGCCGCTCTCGTCGTGGCCGGTATCGTATTTCTGCGCCAGAGCGAGCGGACGCTGCAGGCGGCAGGCTCGGTCACCGTCCTGCCGATTTCCGCGGCGACCGTACCGGGTGCAGGGGACGAGGCCACCAAGCTCGCGATTACCGCGGACCCGGAAGCCTTCAGCGGTGTACAGGAGTTCGAGCGGATCGAGCCGCAGATCGAAGGGCTGAAGACGCAGTTCTCGACCGCGCTCACGGCATTGCAGCTGGGGTCGCTCTCGCAGATCGAGTTTTCCGACGGCCTGGAGACGTGGCTGATCCCGCAGTGGCGCACGTTGAGCAACGAAGTCGGGGAATCGACTCCCGCGCAGAGCTCCGCTCGTTATGACCTGCACGAGGATCTGGTGAACGTCACCTTGACGTGGGAGAACGCCCTGGATTCCTACGCAAATGGCCTGCGTGAGCAAGACACGGAGAGGAACCTGGCCGCGTTTGCCCAACTGCGACACGCACACGACCTCGAGCGGCAAGCGTGGGGCGCGTACGCCAAGCTCGAGAAGCAGTCAGCCCTCGGAAGCGGCTCGCCCTAGCCCCTCCGCGGGGCCGCCCACGCTCCCGCAACCGCGCACGTCCACCCACAGCGCGGCTTGGCGCTAATAACCGCCCCGTTACCCCAGCTCCCGCAACTCCTCCGAGGTGAGCCGAACGCGGGCCGCGGCGAGGTTCTCCTCCAGATGCGCCACTGAAGACGTGCCCGGGATGGGCAGGATCGCCGCCGAGCGGGCCAGCAGCCACGCGATGACGGCCTGACCGGAGCTCACCTCATGCTGGGACGCCAGGCGTCCCAGCGCCTTGCTGGAGCCCGAGCCTTGCGCAAGCCGGGAAGAGCCCAACGGCGCCCAAGGTATGAAAGCGATGCCCTGCGCTTGGCAGTAATCCAACACACTGTCGGAACCGCGGTCGGCGATGTTGTAACGATTCTGTACTGACACGATGGGCGTGAGGCTCTGCGCGAGCTTGATCTCCGCGACGCTCACGTTGGAGAGGCCGATCATGCGGATCTTGCCCTCATTCTTCAGACGCACCAGCTCGCCCACGGACGTTTCATAGGGCACCCGCGGATCGGGGGCATGCAGCTGGTACAAATCGATCCGCTCCAGCTTCAGGCGCCGCAGGCTCCCCTCGCAGGCCGCACGCAGATGCTTTGTCTGGCCGTTGCGATTCCAGACATCCGGGCCGGGACGCGTGAGCCCGCCTTTGGTGGCAATGACGAGGCCGGCGGGATAAGGGTGCAGCGCCCGGGCGATGAGCTCCTCACTGACATTCGGCCCATAGGAGTCGGCGGTGTCAATGAAGTTGACGTTCAGCTCGACCGCCCTGCGGAGCACGCGTACCGCTTCCTGTGCATCCGCGGGCGGACCCCAGATGCCGGGACCGGTGATGCGCATGGCGCCGAACCCCAACCGGTTCACCGTCACGCCCGTGCCGAGCGTGATCGTTCCAGCAGCGGATGCATCGATGGAATCAGTGCCCTTGGCGGTCATGCACGGCTCCTTCGGGTTTTGTGTTTGCAGCCACACTCTTCCAGCCGTGCCCCGATTCGGCAAGCCGCAGCAGCAGCGGTGCAGGTTGCCAACGCGAGCCATTCGTCCGAGCAAGCCGCCGCATCGTGGCGATGATCCTGTCGAGCCCGACCTGCTCGGCCCAGTACATCGGACCGCCCTTGTAGGCCGGGAATCCGTACCCGTTGACGAACACCACATCGATATCGCCCGCGCGCATCGCGATACCCTCCTCGAGCACGCGAGCACCCTCGTTCACCAGCGGATGCAGCAGGCGATCCAGGATCTCCGAGTCCGGCAGGGGCCTGCGCGTGATGCCCTGTTCCGCGGCGACGGCCTCGATCAGCTCCAGGACCTGCGGGTCGGCGCTGCGTGCGCGGCCTTCGTAACGGTAGAACCCCCGGCCGCTCTTCTGTCCCAGCCGCCCGGCGGCGACCAGCCTCTCCAGAATCGGCGAGTGGCGCTCGTCGGCAGGGAGCTTGCGGCTGTTGCGAATGAGCAGTCCGACGTCGTTGCCGGCGAGATCGCGTACCGCCAGCGGACCCATCGCAAACCCGAAGTCCTCGACCACCCGGTCGATCTGCTCGGGGGTGGCCCCCTCCTCCAGCAGGAACTCGGCCTCGTACGAATAGAACTGCAGCATCCGGTTACCGATGAAGCCGTCGCGGTTGCCGGCCAGCACGGGCACTTTTCCCAGCCGCCTGCCCAGTTGCATTACGGTCGCGATCGCCTGCGGTGAGCTGCGCTTGCCGCGCACGTTTTCCAGCAGCTTCATCACGTTCGCGGGGCTGAAGAAATGCGTGCCGACGACGTTCTGCGGCCGCGCGGTGGCCGCGGCAATCGCATCGATGTCCAGTGTCGATGTGTTGGTCGCGAGAATGGCTTCGGGGGCTGCGACCTGATCGAGCTTGCGGAAAATCTCGCGCTTGACCTCCAAGTCCTCGAACGCCGCCTCGATGATCAGGTCCGCGCGAGACAGCGCTGCGTAATCGGTCGCGGCGTGGATGCGGCCGAGCAGCTCATCCATGCGCTCACGTGCCAGGCTCCCCCGCGATACGGAGCCCGCATAGTTACGACGAATCGTCCCCAAGCCCCGATCCACCGCCTCCTGCGAGACATCGACGAGCGTCACCGGAATGCCGGCGCCAGCAAAACTCATCGCGATGCCGCCGCCCATCGTGCCGGCACCCACGATGCCCACCGTCCGGATCGGCAACGCACGCACATCCGGGGGCATGTCAGGGATGCGGCGCGCCTCACGCTCGGCAAAAAAGCCGTGCATCAGCGCCGCGCGCTGCGGGCTGTCGCGACACTCATTGAACCACTCCCGCTCCAGCCGGAAGGCTTCTTCCTTCGAGCGGGTGCAACAAGCCTCGATGGCGTCGACGGCTTTCCAGGGCGCGAGCTGGCCACGCGCTTTGAGCGCGATCCGCGCGCGAAAGGCCGCAAAGACAGCCGGATCGATGTTGGTAATCCGATCGGAGACCGCGCTCGCCAGGCGCAACTCGCGTTTTTCGCGCACCACACGCCGCGCCAGCTCGATGGCCGCCGACACCGCCTCATCGGCAAGCTCATCGACCACGCCGATCTCCAACGCCCGTGCAGCCGGTATATGCGCGCCGGAGGTGATGGCCTCCAGCGCCGCCTCAGGACCTGCCAGGCGCGTGAAACGCTGCGTGCCCCCTGCACCCGGAATCAGGCCGAGCTTCACTTCCGGCAGCCCCACCTTCGCCGAACGGGCGCACACACGCCAGTGACACGCCAGCGCCAGCTCGAATCCACCCCCGAGCGCTGTCCCTTCGATGGCGGCGACGATCGGCTTGTCGGAGGCCTCCATCCGGGCCTGCACTTCGCGAATGATCGGCGACTTGTGCGACAGCCCGGAGATGATCTCGTTGATGTCGGCGCCGGCGGGAAACGCTCCGCGCGCCCCCGCAATCACGATGGCCTTCACCAGCGGCTCGGAGGCCGCCCGCCGCAACCCTTCCACCAGACCCTCGCGCACCTGAATACTCAGCGCATTGACTGGCGGATGAGCGATTTCCAGCAACGCGACATCGGAAACGGGGCGATAGGTCACATCGGGCACGCGATTCTCCTCGTTCGGCACAGATATTCTCTAAAATAGTCCATCAGCAAAAGTCGCCTACGGCGCTTTTGCGGACAGTAGCTGCGTTTCCGCCGGCAAAAAGCGCGGTTCTTGCCGGCTCGATCTCTTGGGCTCACCGGCATGCATACACCCTGAACCCCATGGACAACATCGACACCGTGGTGATCGGCGCAGGCGTCGTGGGCCTGGCGGTTGCGCGCGCCCTCGCCTCGGCCGGCCGCGAGGTCCTGATCCTGGAGGCGGCCGAGAGTTTCGGCACTGGCACCAGCTCGCGCAACAGCGAAGTCATCCACGCCGGGATCTATTATCCGCGCGGGTCGCTGAAAGCCCGATTCTGCGTTGCCGGACGCGAGCGCCTCTACGGGTTCTGCGAACAGCACGGCGTACCGCAGCGCCGCTGCGGAAAGCTCATCGTCGCCGGATCCGACGGACAACTGGCCGAGCTGCAGAAAATTCAGGCGGCGGCGCGTGCCAACGGTGTCGAGCTCGAGCTCTGGGAGGGTTCGCGAGCGATCGACCTCGAGCCGCAGTTACGCTGCGTTGGTGCACTGCACTCTCCTCTGACGGGCATCATCGATTCGCATTCGTACATGCTGGCGCTGCTCGGCCAGGCGGAGCGTCATGGGGCCACGCTGGTGTGCGAGAGCTGCGTAACAGGTTTGCGGCTGGAGCGCGACGGCGTCGTCCTCGCCATCAACGGCGAAGAGCCGGTTCTGCGCGCGCGCGCACTGATCAACAGCGCCGGCATCGAGGCGCCGCGCATCGCCGGACTGATCGAGGGATTCCCGGCCGAACACGTGCCGCGCGCGTACTTCGCCAAGGGCAACTACTTCACGCTGGCCGGGCGCTCGCCCTTCAGTCGCCTGGTATATCCGGTTCCGGAGCCGGGCGGCCTCGGGGTTCACCTGACGCTGGATCTCGCCGGGCGGGCCCGCTTCGGTCCGGATGTGCAGTGGGTGGATGCGCCCGACTACACCGTCGATCCGCAACGGGCGCAGAAGTTCTACGCAGCGATCCGCACTTACTGGCCCGGGCTGGCCGATGGCGCCCTGCAACCGGCGTACGCCGGTATTCGGCCGAAGATCTCCCCACCGGGCGCACCCGCCGCCGACTTTCGCATCGACGGCCCCGAGGTGCATGGGGTGCCGGGCGTGGTGAATCTGTTCGGCATCGAGTCGCCCGGGCTCACCGCTTCACTCGCCATCGCCGACCACATAGCGGGTCTGATCCGCTAGGGGGCGAGCCCCAGAGCCTTTCGCTGCCCGCTCGCCGCAGGTCACAGTCCTGACAGCGGAAACGCCTCGACGATAATGCCCCGCTCGCGTAGCGATTGAACGACGCGCTGCGCCGACTCTTCCGCCGATGCACTGGAGGTGTCGACGACGATCTCCGGACTGGCCGGGGGCTCGTAGGGCGAGTCGATGCCGGTGAAATTCTTGATCTTGCCCTCCAGGGCGCGCGCGTAGAGGCCCTTCGGGTCGCGCCGCTTGCACTCCTCGATCGGCGTATCGACAAAGATCTCGATGAACTCTTCAGCCCCCACCAGCTCGCGCACCATCTGCCGCTCGGCGCGGAACGGGGAGATGAACGAGCACAGCACCACCGTCCCCGCATCGACGAACAGCTTCGCCACCTCGCCGACGCGGCGAATGTTCTCGACGCGATCGGCGTCGGTGAATCCCAGGTCGCGGTTCAACCCGTGGCGCACGTTGTCGCCATCGAGCATGTAGGTATGCACGCCCTGGTTGTGCAGCTCGCGCTCGACGATGTTGGCGACGGTGCTCTTGCCGGAACCGGACAGTCCCGTGAACCACAGGATCGCCGGGCGGTGGCCGTTCATGCGCAGCCGGGACTCTTTATCCACCAGCAGGCTCTGGCGATGGATGTTGGTTGCACGGCGCAGCCCGAAGGTGATCATGCCGGCGCCGGCGGTTGCGTTGCTGAACCGGTCGATCAGGATGAACGCGCCGGTCGCGCGATTCTCCGCATAGGGATCCAGCGCCACGGGCGTGGCGGTCGACAGGTTGCACAGGCCGATCTCGTTCAGCCCGAGCGTCTTGGCGGCGATGTGCTCCAGCGTGTTGACATCGACTTTGTGCTTCAGGGCCGTGATGCGTGCCGGGACGTATTTCGTGCCGATGCGCATCAGGTACGAGCGGCCGGGAAGCATGGCGTCCTCGGCCATCCACAGCACGTGCGCGGCGAACTGGTCGACGACTTCCGGGCGGCCCGAGGCGTGCGCCAGCACGTCGCCGCGGGCGACGTCGATTTCCTCCGAGAGTGTCAGGGTGACCGCATCGCCCGCGCGCGCCGAGGGCACATCGCCATCCGCCGTCACGATTCGGGTCAGGAGCGCTTCCTTGCCGGAAGCGGCCGCGACCAGGCGGTCTCCGGGCTGGAGGACCCCGGAAGCCACGGTCCCGGAGAACCCGCGGAAATCCAGGTTCGGCCGGTTGACCCACTGCACCGGGAAACGAAACGGCTTGCCGTCCAGGTCCTGCTCGACACTCAGGCCTTCCAGGTGCTCGAGCAGCGTCGGGCCGTCGTACCAGCGCATCCTCTCCGAGCGCCGCGTGACATTGTCGCCAAAGCGCGCCGACAGCGGAATCGGCGTGATCGAGGTGAATTCCAGCGACTGGGCGAACGCCAGATAGTCGGCGACGATGTGATGGAAGCGCTCGCCGGAGTACTCCGCCAGGTCGATCTTGTTCACCGCCACGATCACATGCCGAATGCCGAGCAGCGAGCAGATGTAGCTGTGGCGGCGCGTCTGGGTGAGCACGCCCTTGCGGGCATCGATGAGAATCACGGCGGCGTCGGAGTTGGAAGCTCCTGTCGCCATGTTGCGTGTGTACTGCTCGTGCCCCGGAGTGTCCGCGACGATGAAGGCGCGCCGCGGCGTGGCGAAGAACCGATAGGCGACATCGATGGTGATACCCTGCTCACGCTCGGCTTCCAGGCCATCCACCAGCAACGCGAAATCGATGGCATCGCCGGTGGTGCCGTGCTTGCGGCTGTCCCGCTCGAGCGCGACCAGCTGGTCCTCGAGGATGAGCTTGGTGTCGTACAGCAGCCGCCCGATGAGGGTTGATTTACCATCATCGACGGAGCCACAGGTGAGAAAGCGCAGCAGAGACTGTGTAGGGCCCGCGCCCCCGGAGCTGACCGTGACGTGCTCAGGCGCGTAGCCGATCATCAGAAGTAACCCTCGCGTTTCTTCTTCTCCATCGAGGCGGCCTCGTCGGAGTCGATCAGCCGGCCCGAGCGCTCGGAAGTGCGGGCCGCGAGCATCTCATCCACGATGTCATCCAGCGAGGTGGCCCTGCTCTCGATCGCGGCCGACAGCGGATAGCACCCGAGCGAGCGGAAACGCACCATGCGAGTCTCCTCGACCTCCCCCGGAAGCAGCGGCATGCGCTCATCGTCGCGCATGATCAGCAGTCCATCGCGCTTGACGACCGGACGCGGGGCGGCAAAGTACAGGGGTACGACCGGAATGTCCTGTGCCCGCGTGTACTGCCAGATATCCAGCTCGGTCCAGTTCGAGAGCGGGAAGACCCGGATGGTCTCGCCCTTGGAGATCCGGGTGTTGTAGAGGCTCCACAGCTCCGGGCGCTGGTTGCGCGGGTCCCAGACGTGGCCGGCGGAGCGGAACGAGAAGATGCGCTCCTTGGCGCGGCTCTTCTCCTCGTCGCGGCGGGCACCCCCGAAGGCGGCATCGAACCCCCACTTGTCCAGTGCCTGCTTCAGGGCGTCGGTCTTCATGACCTGGGTGTGCAGCTGCGAGCCGGAGGCGATGGGATTGATGCCGCGCGCGACGCCCTCGGCGTTGGTGTACACCAGGAGCTTCACGCCATACTGCTCCGCGATGCGATCGCGGTGGCGGATCATGTCGCGAAACTTCCAGAGCGTATCGACGTGCAGCAGCGGGAAAGGCGGCTTGGAAGGATAGAAGGCCTTCATCGCCAGGTGCAGCATGACGCCGGAGTCCTTCCCGATCGAATACAACATCACGGGATTGCGGAACTCGGCGGCGACCTCGCGCATGATGCCGATGGACTCGGCCTCCAGGCGCTGCAGGTGCAACGAGAGGGTCTGTGACGATGGCGAACGCACGACAGCGCTCATGAGGTCCTTCAGGCAGCCAGCGGTAGCGGCACGAGGGTGCCGCTGGCGATGAATGATGGGTTGCGAAATCCCGGCTTGCCGTAGCGCAGAGGCACTCCTCCGGGAGCCAGCACACGGCCCCCGGCAGCCGCGAGCACTGCGTGGCCGGCGGCCGTATCCCACTCCATGGTGGGCCCGAGCCGTGGATACAAGTCGGCGGAGCCGGCGGCGAGCAGGCAGAACTTCAATGACGAGCCGACCGCCACACGCTCGGCAACGGTGTAATGTGACAGATACGTGTCAGTCTCCGGTGTTGCGTGCGAGCGTGAGGCGACGATTGTCAATCCCGCCTGGGGCGCGGGTCGCACCCGGATCGGGAACCGGGGCGCCTGCAGGTCGGCGTTGGGCGCCTGCTCGCTCCTGAAGGCGCCGCCGCCCGTCACATTGCCTGCAAACAGCTGCGAGTTGGCCGGGGCATAGACCACGCCGAGGGCGGGCGCCCCGGAGCGCACCAGCGCGATGTTCACGGTGAAGTCCGCGCGCCTTTGCACGAACTCCTTGGTGCCATCGAGGGGGTCCACCAGAAAGAACTCCATACCGACGGCAGCAGTCCTCCCGGCTGCGACCTCCTCCTCGGCCACGATCGGCACGCCGCGGGCGTGGCGCTGCAGGTGCTCGAGGATGACGGCCTCAGCTGCGTGATCGGCATCCGTCACCGGCGTCGCATCCGCCTTGTGCGCAACCTCGAAGCCGCGGCGATAGATCTCATCGATCGCGCGGCCCGCCTCCAGGGCGGCGGCAATCATCGCCTCCAGGAGGCGGGTATCGGAATCCAGGGGGTCTGACATCGCAGGCATCTCTTGACGGCGGCAGTCTACACAAAGGAGCCCCGCCGGCACCGTGCGAGGGCCCCCCGGCGCCAGACTTCCTGGCAATGTCGTTATGCGTTGCAGATCGCAAAAAGGGGGCCGGACGGCCCCCCTTCGCTCGCGAGGACGCGAATGGGCGATTTCAGCCCGCGGGACTGGCCTCGACCTGGATGGCCAGCCGGGTCTCCAGATTGAAGCCGAAGTTCTCGCCGAACTTGATGCCGAAATCCCCGCGGTTCAGCGAAGCGTGGGCATCGGCCCCGCAGACTTCCTTCTTCGTCATCGGGTTCGGCTTGCACAGGAACTTGTCGATCTTGAGCGTGACGGGCTTGGTGACCCCGTGCAGGGTGAGCTCGCCTTTCACTTCCGTCGGCGCGCCGTCTTTGAAATTCACCAGCGTGCCCTTGTAAACGGCCGTCGGGTACTTGGCGACATCGAACATGTCAGCCGTCTTGGCGTGCTCATTCAACTTCGCATGGCCGAAGTCGATCGAGGAAGTGTCGACTGTGATCTCCACCGTGCCCGTGCCCTTGGCCTTGTCGAGGGTGACGGTGCCCGAGCTGCTGTCGAACTTGCCGCGCCACACGGACAGTCCGCCCATGTGATCGGCCTCGAAGCTCGGATAGGTGTGAGCGGGATCGATCTTGTAAGTGACCGGTGCAGCCATGGCGGTGCCGGCAAGCATTGCGGTGCCGGCGAGCACGGCCAGCGCGGCCGGTAGGGCGGTCTTCATTCGCAGCCTCCTGGAAGTGGGATGGTTCGGCGCCCGCTGCCTGTGCGACGCGGGGCACGCTAGCCTAGCCGTATGCCGGCTACCGAACCAGTGCCAACGCTGGCCGCGCGGGCATCCCAAGCGACTTTGCGACCGCAGTGTGGGTAATCGTGCCGGCGTGCACGTTCAGGCCCGCGGCGAGACCCGGGTCCTGCTTGAATGCACTCTGCCAACCGAGGTCGGCTATCGCCCGCACATAGGGGAGCGTCGCGTTGGTGAGCGCGAACGTGGAGGTCCGTGGAACCGCGCCTGGCATGTTGGCCACGCAATAGTGCAAGACGCCGTCCACCACGAAAGTCGGGTCCGCATGGGTGGTCGGCCGGCTCGTCTCAAAACATCCGCCCTGGTCGATGGCGATGTCGACGATGACCGAACCCGGCTTCATCTTCTTCAACATCGCGCGCGTGACGAGCTTCGGTGCCGCCGCTCCGGCGATCAACACGGCCCCGATCACCAGGTCGGCCTCCTGCACGAGGCGCTCGATGGTCTCCGCAGTCGAATACGCCGTTCTCAAGGAGGAGCCGAACAGCGATGACAACTCGCGCAGCCGCTCAACCGAGCGATCCACAACAATGACATCCGAGCGCATGCCGACGGCGATCTCTGCGGCATGCGTTCCCGCAACACCGCCACCCAGGATGACCACCTTTGCCGCAGGAACGCCGGGAACGCCGCCCAGCAACACGCCGGAGCCGCCCTGCGCCTTCTGGAGGGAAGCCGCCCCGACCTGGATCGACATGCGGCCGGCAACCTCGCTCATGGGCGTCAGCAACGGCAGAGAGCCGTTCCTGCCCGTCACGGTCTCGTAGGCGATGGCCGTGGCGCCGGACTTCATCAGTCCCTGGGCCTGGAGAGGATCGGCTGCCAGGTGCAGGTAGGTGAAGAGCGTCTGTCCGGGGCGCAACAGGGCGCACTCGGAGGGCTGCGGCTCCTTGACCTTCACGATGAGCTCGGCGCGGTCGAACACGCCGGCGGCACCCGGGGCAATGCTGGCCCCGGCGGCCCGGTATTGGGAGTCGTCGATCCCCACGCCGGCTCCAGCGCCCGTCTCGACGATGACTTCATGCCCCGCTGCCGTCAGCTCCCGTACGCCGGCAGGCACCAGACCGACCCGGTACTCATGGACTTTGATCTCGCGAGGGACACCGATGCGCATGGGAACTCCGAAACCGTTGCAACTGCCGAAAAGCTTAAGTCCCAAGGGTCGGCATCGGCTTGCGATCACTGGCTCCATAGGGCCTGTTTATGGCAGAATCCGTCTCCCTTTAAGGTAACGACCGCAGATTCATGCGCCCATGGACCTAGACCGCTACGATCGCGCCATCGTCAACCTGCTGCAGGCGGATGCACGCATCTCCAATGCCCGCCTGGCCGAGAAGGTGAGCCTTTCCGAGTCCGCCAGCCTGCGCCGCGTGCGGGCGCTGGAGGAGTCCGGGCTCATTCAGGGCTACACGGCCCTGATCGACCAGCAGAAGGCCGGCTACCCGGTCAACGTGTTCGTCAACATCACCCTCGACCGGCAATCCCAGTCGGGCCTGGAGGCCTTCGAGAGCGAGGTGAGGAGGATTCCGGAGGTGATGGAGTGCTACCTGATGACCGGGGAGCACGACTACTTTCTGCGGCTGGTGGTGGCGGACCTGGCGGACTTCGAGCGAGTCCACAGCCAGCACCTCACACGCCTGCCGAGCGTAGCGAGGGTTCAGTCCAGCTTTGCGATGCGTACGGTGACGCGGACGACAGCCTTGCCGCTGAAGTGACTGCCGGGATCAGGCAGCGCGGGTGCCGCGAGAGTAGCGTGGCAACGCGGCCGCAAATTCCTTCAGGGCGCGGATGCCGCTCGCCTCAGCCCGTGCACACCATTCCCGCAGCTGAGCGACGGACTGGCTGCCTGCGGCCCCGTTCCACATCTGCTGCAGGCCGTCACGGAACTCTACGACGCGTCGCAGCACCTCGTAGCGCGCCTGTAGATCACCCAGGACTCGTCGTGCCTCATCCGCCAGCAACGCGGGATGTCTGATGAGGAGCTTCGCTGTGCTGCGTGGCACGGAGCCGCGCGGTTCACCACGAGCGAGATCCTTGCACACGGGTAAAACGACGCGCCGTGCGTAGTCGCGCAAAACATGCATTCTGTTGGTGAACAGTGCCTGGACGGTGTCAGCGTCGAGCTCGGTCCGCCGCTTCTCATCCATCCTTACCCGCGGCGCCACCCAACGCACTCTCGCCAGGCCCAGTGCACGGAAGGCACAGATGAAAACCCACCCGATATCCAGCTCCCAGCGCTGCACCGCAAATCGGGCCGAGCGTGGAAACGCATGATGGTTGTTGTGCAGCTCCTCACCGCCGAGCAAGAGCCCCCAGGGGAGGAGATTGGTCGCCGTGCTCGGCATCTCGTAGCTGCGGTAACCGATGGCATGTCCCAACCCGTTGACGACGCCACCGGCAAAAAACGGCTGGGACACCAGATGGATCGCGACCATGGCAATCGCGGGAACGCCGAACAGGAGCAGCATCGTCACACCAAACAACACCACCCCCAGACTGGAATACCGCGTATACAGGTGCCGCTCCAGCCAGTCATCCGGGGTGCCCCGGCCATAGTGCTCGAGGATGGCCGGATCGCGAGCAGCGGCCACGTACAGCTCGTAACCCTCCCACACGACGCGCTTCAACCCGAAGATGACCGGGCTGTGGGGATCGCCGGGCAGGTCGGCATAGGCGTGGTGGCGGCGATGGACCGCTACCCACTCCTTTGTCACCGCGCCTGAGCCGAACCACAGGCAGAAGCGGAAAACATGCCGCAGGATCGGGTGCAGAATCAGGCCGCCGTGCGCCTGGTCGCGATGCAGATACAGCGTGATGGCCAGAAACAGCACCTGGATGGTGAGAAAGGTCACGCTCACGTAACCCCACCAGGGCAACTCGATCAACCCGTAGGCGAGTGAATGACTCATGGGCAAAGACAAGACTACGTGAAAAAGACGCTCGCGCGCGACCTCCCCGCCACCGGGGGTCGATTCGCGATCGTACCACTCCGCTCTCCACCCCTGATCCCGGGGTTCGGCGCTCGCGGGGGGGTGAGAGAACTTTTCATGACACCAGGATGATCTTGCCCACGTGCTCTCCGGACTCCATCAGAGCGTGCGCGCGCGCGGCCTCCGCAAGCGGGAAGCGGGCGTGAATCAACGGCCGCAGCCGTTTGGAGGCAAACAGCGGCCACACCTGCGACCGCAACGCAGCGGCGATGCGGCCCTTGTTCGCCACCGGCTGAGCTCGGAGGGTGGATCCGCTCAAGGTCAGGCGTTTGACCATGATCGCGCGGATGTCGACCTCCGCGCGTGCGCCGCCAAGGTGAGCGATGATGGCAATCCGGCCCTCGACCGCGGCAGCGGCGATGTTCCGCGGCAGATATTCACCGCCGACCATGTCCAGAATGACATCCGCTCCCCTGCCCTGCGTGGCCGCCTGCGTAGCCGCGACAAAGTCCTCGGCCTTGTAGTTGATGGCCTGGTCGGCACCCAGTGCAACACAGGCCGCGCACTTCTCGGCCGTCCCGGCCGTCACGATCACGCGCGCATCGAACGCTTTTGCAAGCATGATTGCCGTGGTGCCGATACCGCTGGAGCCACCGTGGATGAGCAGCGTCTCTCCGGATCGCAGCCCCACGCGTTGGAACACGTTCAGGAACACCGTGAAGAAGGTCTCGGGGATGGCAGCGGCTTCCTCGAGCGTGACGTTGTCCGGAACGGGCAGACATTGCACTGCGGGAGCCGCAACGAATTGCGCGTAACCGCCACCGGTGACGAGGGCGCAGACCCGCGCTCCCACGAGGGGATCGCGCACATTGGCCCCGACCTGCACGACTTCACCGGAGACTTCCAGCCCGGGAATGTCCGAGGCACCCGGTGGCGGCGGATACAGGCCCTTGCGCTGCATGACGTCCGGGCGGTTGACGCCCGCGGCGACCACGCGAATCAACACCTCGTCCGGTCCGATAGCGGGGATCGGCCGCTCGATGGGTTGCAGCACCTCCGGTGGACCCGGAGTCCGGATGCCGATCGCCGTCATGGTTGTCATAGAGGTCAGCCCAGTTGCAGCAGCTTGATGGCGTTGCCCTTGAGGATCATCGGCCGCACCTCCGGCTTGATGGGCAGCTTCTCGAAGTCCGTCAGCCAGCGATCCGGGGTGATCGCCGGGTAGTCCGAGCCGAACAGCACCCGATCCTTCAGCAGCGTGTTGGAATACTGCACCAGGTTGGCGGGAAAGTATTTCGGCGACCAGCCCGAGAGGTCGATGTACACGTTGGGCTTGTGCGTGGCGACGGCGAGCGCCTCGTCCTGCCAGGGGAAGGAGGGGTGTGCCATGATGATCGGCATGTCCGGGAAGTCCACTGCCACGTCATCGAGATAGATCGGGTTGGAGTACTTCAGCCGCACACCGAGGCCGCTGCGCGCGCCCGCCCCCGCTCCGGTCTGCCCCGTGTGGAACAGCGCCGGCACACGCGCCTCCTGGATCGCCTCATACAACACGTAAGCCTTGCGGTCGTTGGGATAGAAGCCCTGCATGGAGGGGTGAAACTTGAAGCCGCGCACGCCGTAGTCCTGCACCAGGCGGCGCGCCTCGCGGGCCCCCATCTTGCCCTTGGCCGGATCGATGCTCGCGAACGGGATCAGTACGTCGGCGTGCTCGGCGGCCATTTCGGCCACTTCCTCGTTCGCGATGCGCCAGTGCCCCATCTCCGCTTCGCTGTCGACCGGGAAGATGACGGCCGCGAGCTTGCGCTCCCGATAGTATTGCGCCACTTCCGGGATCGTCGGCGGCACTGCCGACTTGAAGTATTTCGACATCGCCTCGTCGAAGATGATCGAGCACGGGTCGCGCGGCGCGCGTGTCGAGATGCTCGCGTGAGTGTGGATGTCGAGTGCGACGACCTGATCGAGTTTGAGTTTCGCCTGGTACTTGCTCATCGTTGTTCTCTACCCGTGTTCTCTATGGCGCATCGGCCAATGCATCGGCCAATGCCCGCCAGGAAAAAGGTTCCTCGCGAGGATACCCGATACCCTTGGCGGCCATGGCATCGATCAGCCAGTCCTGGCGCGCGGCGGTCGCCAGCGCCATCGTTGGCTCCAGTCGCACGTCGGCGAGTGTGTGGGCCACCTCGCGCATCTCTGCAGCGCGCCGCCTGCCATGCTCGGCTACGCGGCTCACCAGGTAATCCGGCAGACCTTCGAGCCAGCCCATATCCGGGTACGTACCGTTCAGCGAGGCGAGCACTTCCTCCTCGGCGCCGAAGCGCCGTGCAGCGAGAAGGCACTCGACTGTGAGTGCTTCCAGCCCCTTGATCATGATGCTGCGGCACATCTTGACCGCCGAGGCGACCCCGATGCGCTCCGCGATGGCCGTCGCATTCATTCCCACCCCCGACAAGGCCTGGGCCAGCTCCGCCGCCCGCGGCCCTCCCAGCAGCATCGGCACCTTCAGTCGTTGCGGCGGCACCGGAGCCATCACGGCCGCCTCCACATAATCGGCTCCGGCCTGCTCGACAAGCTGCGCGTTACGCCGCTTGGTCGCCGGCGACACCGAGTTGATATCTAAAAAGACCTGACCGGCACGTAGATGCGCAGCCGCCTGTGTCGCAACCTCCGCGGCCGAGCTCGCCGTCACGGCGGAGATGATGAAGGTCGCGCCCTGAACGGCGGCAGAATACGTGTCTGCAACACGCACCCCCGCCGCGCGAGCCTTCTCCTCCAGCGCAGGGCGAGTGGCCGCAGAGTCCAGCAGGATGTCGTACGTGGTGACCTCCCTCCCCTTGGCCAGCTCGGCCCCGAGAATGGACCCGGCCTCACCGAAGCCGATGATCGCGATTGTGCGCGTGCTGATCTCAGTCATGAATGCCTCGTAGTCGCGCCAGTTGCGCCCGTGTCACGCCGGTGCGGGCCGGCCGAGGTGGAGCCGTGCCTCCTGCGGTGAT
>Ga0207707_10000754_pt1 | contig 31878 bp, 30 predicted proteins | sample KBSC83BmetaG_FD_184336 | JGI IMG/M metagenome (GOLD analysis project Ga0207707, IMG submission 184336) | Corn rhizosphere microbial communities from Kellogg Biological Station, Michigan, USA - KBS C8-3B metaG (SPAdes) (version 2) | ecosystem: Host-associated > Plants > Roots > Rhizosphere ... | reverse complement strand
TCACCTTCGGCTTCGCTTTCATGGTCGGCGCCGTCGGCGTCGGCCTCGGCGCCGTCTTCCTCGCCTATCCGATCCTGCAGACCATCCTGAAATGGGGCGGGGTGGCCTATCTCGTCTACCTCGCCGCCGCGATTGCCCTGGCCGACCCGGTCAAGCCGGAGGAAGGCGGACGCCGCAAGGGCCCGATGACCTTCATGGGGGCTGTGATGTTCCAGTGGATCAACGCCAAGGGTTGGGTGATGGTGATCTCGACCATCACCGCCTATGCGGCCATCGCGGCTTTCCCTTGGAACATCGCGATCCAGGTCGGGATCAGCCTGATCCTGGGCGCGGTGTCCTGCTCGGCCTGGGCGGTGTTCGGCAGCGCGCTGCGGCCGCTGCTCTCCTCGCGGACGGCGGTGCGGACTTTCAACATCATCATGGCGCTCCTGCTGCTCGCCTCCCTCATTCCGGTCTTCATGGAGGCATGAATGCCGCAGCGCGTTATGCGAGAAGAGGGTTTCCACAGCCCGCGAAAATGTTCTAGACAGCCCCGGAAAGTTCCGGACGCCCACCGTCCTGCCCGGCTAACAGCCTGATTAACCGGCCGATTTGGCCACCCCAGAGGAAACGACCATGCGTGTTTATTATGATCGCGACGCCGACTTGAACCTGATCAAGGGCAAGAAGGTCGCCATCGTCGGTTATGGCAGCCAGGGCCACGCCCATGCGCTCAACCTGAAGGATTCCGGCGTCAAGGAAGTCTCCATTGCGCTGCGCAAGGGCTCGGCCTCGGCCAAGAAGGCCGAAGCCGCCGGCTTCAAGGTGCTGGAAGTGGCGGAAGCCGCCAAATGGGCCGACCTCGTCATGATGCTGACCCCGGACGAACTGCAGGGCGACATCTACCGCGAGCATCTCCACGACAACATGAAGAAGGGCGCAGCGCTGGTGTTCGCGCACGGCCTCAACGTCCATTTCAACCTGCTCGACCCGCGCGCGGACCTCGACGTGCTGATGATCGCGCCGAAGGGGCCCGGCCACACCGTGCGCTCGGAATACCAGCGCGGCGGCGGCGTGCCCTGCCTGATCGCGATCGCCAAGGACTCCTCCGGCAACGCCCATGACCTGGGCTTAAGCTACGCCTCGGCGATCGGCGGCGGCCGGGCCGGCATCATCGAGACCTCCTTCAAGGAGGAATGCGAGACCGACCTGTTCGGCGAGCAGGTGGTGCTCTGCGGCGGCCTGGTCGAGCTGATCAAGGGCGGCTACGAGACCCTGGTCGAGGCCGGCTACGCCCCCGAGATGGCCTATTTCGAATGCCTGCACGAGGTGAAGCTGATCGTCGACCTGATCTATGAGGGCGGCATCGCCAACATGAACTACTCGATCTCCAACACCGCCGAGTATGGCGAGTACGTCACCGGCCCGCGCATCGTGACCGACGAGACCAAGAAGGAGATGCGGAAAGTTCTGGCCGACATCCAGTCCGGCAAGTTCGCCCGCGACTGGATGCTGGAGAACAAGGTCAACCAGACCTCGTTCAAGGCGACCCGCGCCAAGCTCGCGCAGCACCCGATCGAGCAGGTCGGCGAGAAGCTCCGCGACATGATGCCCTGGATCAAGAAGGGCGCGCTGGTGGACAAGTCCAGGAATTGATCTTGGCAGCTGCGACATGAAGAATTAAGCGCTGGCCTGTAGAGGAAAGCGAGATCGCGAAAACGCGGTCTCGCTTTTTAGTTCGACCGATTAGTTCGACCGAAGCATTGTTCTTGCATTCGTATTCTTCAGGGCCTCGACCGCAGCATCTGCGGCGAAGCACTGAGCGGCGGATCACATTCTTGATGTGAGGGACTTCGCGCCGGCTCTCACGTTGAAAAAGCTGTGGCGTTTCAGATTCAAGGCGCCGATCTCTCATCCCTGTTCTCGCCTTTCGCAGAGCCCGGACGAGTCACTTGAAACACTTCAACCTCACAAGGTTTGACCTTTAAAGCGCGTTCTTGCGCCGCCATGCTCAGGGACGCGCGACCGCGAACACCTCGACCTCCGCCTTCCGTCCGCGCAGCTGCGTGTGTCCCAGCGGCTCGACGGCAAGATTCTTGCCGGGATCCACCAGACGCAAGAGCTCGCCGGAGACGAGCAGGTTGCGTCCGGCTTCCTTGCAGCGCTCCTGTAACCGGGCGGTCACATTCATGGTGTCGCCGAAATAGGCGACCTGCGGTCGGGAGTCGCCGCATTCGCTGATCACGACCGGACCGGCATGCAGGCCGGCGCGAAAGTTCGGCACCAGCCCGAACTCGCTGGCGTAGCGATCGGCGAGCTCCGTGATCCGGTCCTGGATCGCAAAGACGCAGTCGATCGGGCGCCGCCGGCTGGCGGCGGCGACCGGCCAGGTCACGATGACCTCGTCCCCGACATAGGCGTGCACCTCGCCGCCATGGGCCACGATCGCCTCGTCGATGTCATAGAAGAAGCGGGTCAGCAATTCCTGCACCCTCAGCTCCCCCAATTGCTCGGCGAGCGTGGTCGAACCGACCAGGTCGAGGAACAGCATCACGCGCTCCTCGCGGGTCGCGTGCCGGTAGCGCCCGAGGATGACGTTGAGCAGGGCGCGGCCGCCGACCAGCCGCACCAGCTCGTACACCGCGCCGAACAGCATGGAGCCCGAGAAAGCGAGCCCGACAATCTTGGGATAGTCGTTCAGGAGCCAGTGCCGGTCGATCCTGTGGGCATAGATGACGACCTCCAGGACGGCTGCGACGGTGGCGACCACGAGCGCCATGAGAAGGGAGCGGACCACCAGTTCGACGAGCAGCGGCCAGCGTCTGATCCAGGCGCTGCTGCGGGAGGTGAAGTAGAGGTGGACGGCCCAGCCGGCGAGCGTGATGAGCGCGCCGTGCAGGCTGGAGCGCAGGTAGTTGGCGATATTGGCTTCGTCGACGGGGTTGAAGACGTAGCGGAACAGGGCGCCGAACGACAGTCCGAGCACCGCCACGACAATGGTGGAAACCCAGACCCGCCGCATCGCTCCTCCCGCTACCGCAATTGCAATAGCCGGAGCATATCAACCTGACCAGCCCGATCGCGCCGGGGCCACCAGGTCACCCCTTGATGACGGTCAGGGCCGCTAGTCGATGCCGGCAGCAGCAAAGCCGTCGTCGATTGCGGCGATCCGCTTGTCGATTTCGGGCTGCGGGAGATTGCGGAACAGTGACCTTGCCGCCAGGGCGACGCCGCGATGGCTGGCGGCAAAGGTCGATTGCGGCGAAAGCTGCTGCGTGAGCGCGATATAGAACATGGCGGCAAGCTCCTCCGCCTTGAACAGGAACGCGCCGTTGCTTTGCGCGGCGATGACGTTGAACGCCGCGAAATTGTGAATGCCGCTATTGGTGTGCACTCCGCCATGGTCGGCGCCGGTATCCACAAAATCGCTCATCAGTTTCGGCTGGTTGAAGCGGGTGGGATCGCGCATGTCGCGCAGGGCTTCGAGACCCGTGGACAGCCCGTCGCCGATCAGGAAATCCCATTTGGAAATATCGGGTTCGTTGAAATTGGAGACAATGATGCCGAAGATGTCGGAATAGGACTCGTTGAGGGCGCCGCTTTCATCCTGGTAGACCAGCCGCGAGGTGGCCCCGGTGACGCCATGAAACAGCTCGTGGGCCACGACGCTGAGGGATGCGGACAGCGATTGAAGCCTGCCGTTGAACTTGGCCTGGCCGTAGATCATCTGCACCGCCTGGCCGTCCCAGAAGGCGTTCAGCCAGATATTGCTGCCCGGCGGCCGCTCGTCCCGCTTCAGGAGGCAGTTCACGCTCGAGATCATGCGTCCGCCCTGATTGTCGATGTTGTTTCGCTTCAATACGTCGCGCAGGAATGTCGCCACGCGACTGGCGTTGACATGGGCGCTGACGGCGGCAGGGCTGAACGGGGCGGCCACCAGATTGCCCGGCAGTCTGCCGGCCTGGACCTGCGGATCGGCGAAACGGAAATCAAAGGTCTCGATATTCAGGGTAGGGTCGCGCATGACCTTCCTGCCGCCGTCCATGTCGATGGTAAAGGTTTGCGGATTCCCCTGTTCATCGTTTGCGGTTTCCCTCGCCGTGGGCGTGCGCGGCAGCTCCGCGACCGTCGAGCCGCTGAGAGCGTCGATGACGTAGTCATAGACCAGCGGGGTGTCGCCGGCCGTCCGGGTTTTCTGGAGGCTCCGTACGTCCTCGATCATGTAAGCGAGATGCCATTTGCCCCTGGCATCCAGAAAGAGGTTCAGCTTGGGGGTGCTGTCGGGGAGTTGGCGCCCGTAGCCGGCCTCGCCCGCCACTTTCTTGAGCGCCTCCTGCGGCGAGATCCTGGCGACATAGGAAGCAACGTCGGGCCTGGCGATGTTCGAGTTCAGTGACACCATTTCATTGTTGTCGCCGAGCTCGACGCTGATCAGGGACCCGTAGACCGGTATCCCCTTTACCTGCTGGCGGAATTTGACGACCTTGGTGCCGGTCAGGGGCACGGTCTCGACGCCGAGGCTCTTGAAGGTGCTCTCGTCGCCGTCCACCTTGGGGGCGGTGAGGGAAGGCATCGTATCGCTGGCAAGCGCATGCTCGAGGATGCGTTTGGCGGCGCTTTCGGGATCCAGGTTCTGCGGCTGGGCTTCTGTCAGCGAGAAAGCGCTCGTCGTCGGCCGCTCGGCCTTGAGTTCCGCGAAAGTGCGCCGGCCGGCTTCCTCGGTGATATGCATCGAAAACGCCTTGAAGGCGTTCTCCCGCGCCGCCCGCGCATCGCCGGCGCGCTTCGCCACCGTCCTTGCCTTTTTTGCGGTTGCCTTTTTCGCGCTTGATTTCTTCGCGCCCGCTCGCTTGGCCATGAAATCTCTCCAGAAAATGCAATCGGAAATGGGCTTGTGAAAGCGCTCACGCTATCCAGTCTGCTGCCGAATGCAGGGATTTAACCATGCACGTAGAGGTAGTCCGTGTGAAACCGGCCACAGTGCGTGCGCGACAAATCGTCCCCGAAGATTTGCGCAGCGGTTGCATTGCTTTCGGTCATCGCGCTGCTATCGTTCCGGCCACGAAGAAAAAAGCCTTGAGGAAACTGCCGATCTAGAAATCACGCCTTGCCCAGAGGGGGAAGCTCATGAAGCGCCGCGCGAAACCGTTCGTCTGGACCCATTTCATCCCGCTGCATTTCCTTGGAAAGCTTGCGCTTTCGGCGCTGCTCCTCGGCTTCGCCTCAATCCCTTCGCTGGCGCAAAAGAAGTACGACACCGGCGTCACCGATACCGAGATCAAGATCGGCAACATCATGCCCTATAGCGGGCCGGCGTCCGCCTACGGGATCATCGGCAAGACGATGAGCGCCTATTTCCGCATGATCAACGACAATGGCGGGGTCAACGGGCGCAAGATCAACTTCATCTCCTACGACGACGCCTACAGCCCGCCCAAGACGGTGGAGCAGGCGCGCAAGCTGGTCGAGAGCGACGAGGTGTTCCTGATCTTCGCCTCGCTCGGTACCGCCCCCAACGCGGCGATCCAGAAATACATGAACAACATGAAGGTGCCGCAGCTCTTCGTCGCCACCGGCGCCTCGCGCTGGGGCGATCCCGAGCATTTCCCCTGGACCATCGGCTGGCAGCCGAACTACCGCGCCGAGGCGAGGGTGTATGCCACCTACATCCTGCAGCACCATCCTGGCGCAAAGCTCGGCGTGCTCTACCAGAACGACGATTTCGGCAAGGACTATGTGCTCGGCCTGAAGGACGTGCTGGGCGACAAATACGACAAGATGGTCGTCAGCGAGATTTCCTACGAGATCGCGATGCCGACCGTCGACTCCCAGGTCGTCGCAATCAAGACCTCCAACCCGGACATCTTCATCAACATCGCCACGCCGAAATTCGCGGCGCAGGCGATCAAGAAGATCGCCGAGCTCGGCTGGCACCCGATCCACATCATGACCAATGTCTCGCAGTCGGTGGGCGCGGTGCTCCGGCCCGCCGGCCTCGACAATTCAAAGGGAATATTGACTGCCCAATACCAGATGGACGTCACCGATCCGCAGTGGGACAGCTATCCCGGCATGAAGCGCTTCCGCACCTTCATGGCGAAATATTATCCGGAGGCCGACAAGTCCGAGAGCGGGCCGCTGAACGCCTGGAACACGTCCACGGCGCTGGTCGAGGTGCTCAAGCGCTGCGGCGACAACCTTACGCGGGCGAACGTGATGAAGATCGTCGCCAACATGGATTTCGAGATCGACACCTATATTCCTGGCATCCGCATCAAGACCACGTCGACCGATTTCTATCCGCTCGAGCAGGTGCAGATGGCGCGCTTCACCGGCGAGAAATGGGAGCTGTTCGGCCCGATCATCGACGGCCACGCGGAATAGGGCCTTCTCCTTTTTCCGACGCGGCTGAATTTGAAACGGAGATCTATCGCAAGCGCAACCAAAACATCGGCACAAGCCGGGCTGGCCAAGTGAAGTCAATCCTGAAGTATTCCCCGGGGAGGAAACTATGGACCGCACGCTCGAGCGCTCGACCATGCGCAAGGTCTATCTGCGCCTGCTGCCATTCGCCATGCTCTGTTACATTCTCGCCTATATCGACCGCATCAATGTCAGCTTCGCCGGACTTACCATGCGCGACGACATCGGCATGTCCGCTGCCACCTTCGGCTTCGCCGTCGGCATGTTCTATTGGGGCTACTTCATTTTCGAAGTGCCGAGCAATGTGATCCTGGAAAAGATCGGCGCTCGAATCTGGATCGCCCGGATCATGGTCACCTGGGGAATCCTCGCGGCGGCGACCGCCTTCGTGAAGGATTCGACGAGCTTCGGAATCGTGAGATTCCTGCTCGGCGTCGCCGAAGCCGGTTTCTTCCCCGGCATCATCCTCTACTTCACCTATTGGTTTCCATCGAACCATCACGCCAGGATCGTCGCGGGCTTCCTGGTCGGCCTGCCCGTCGCGGTCGCCCTCGGCTCGCCGATCTCAACCGCGCTGCTGGGCCTCGACGGCCTGTTCAACTTGCGCGGCTGGCAGGTGATGTATATCGCCGAAGCCCTTCCGACCATCGTGCTCGGCGTCATCACCTACTTCGTGCTCACGGACCGTCCGCAGCAGGCGAAATTCCTCACCGAAGAGGAGCGCGACTGGTTGGTCACCACCATCGCCAGCGAGCGTCGCGCGACCGAGCAGGTCCGCCGCTACACGCTGTGGGAGGCGCTGTACAATCCGAAGGTGCTGCTCCTGGCGCTCAATTATCTCGGCATCGTCACGGCCAGCCTCGGCATGCTCTTCTTCATTCCGCAGATCATCAAGTCGCTCGGCAACTACAGCAACATGACGGTGGGTTGGCTCACCATGATCCCCTATATCTGCGGCGCCATCGCCATGGTGGTCTGGGGACGTGTCTCGGATCGCATGAACGAGCGGCGCTGGAATCTGTTCTTCGGTTGCGTGTTCTCGACGGTCGGCCTTGTCATCGCCGGCATGACGATGGGCTCCTGGTGGGCCCTGGTCGGCATGTCGATCGCCGCGATGGGCTTTTACGGCTCCAAGGGCCCGTTCTTCGCCATGCCGCCGATGTTCCTTTCCGGCCCGGCGCTGGCTGCCGGTATTGCCTGGATCAACTCGCTCGGCAATCTCGGCGGCTTCTTCGGGCCCTGGTATGTCGGCGTCATGAAGGATATGACCGGCAGTTTCGCGGGTGGCCTTTATGGGCTCGCCTTGCTCGGTCTGGTCGCCGCCATCGTGTGCGCGGTGTTCCTGCACATTCCCAACCGCCTGTCGTCGCCGGCGATCGGCGCGCCGGCGGAATGAACCGGCAGGGGCGGCGCCCGGAGGCCAACCTGTACTTTAGCTCGGCTGGAGCAGCATCCATGCGCCCCCGGCGAGCAAGGCGAGGCCCGTAATCCGTGCAATTACACGGCCGGACGGCATGACTTTCTCAAGCAGGACGAGGATAGCGAGCCCGGCGATCCAGAAAGGATTCATCACACCGAGGAGAACCATCAGCGCCCAACAGCATCCGATACAATAAGCGCCGTGGCGAAAGCCCAGCATCGAAGCACTGGTCGCACCCCCTTGGAAGCCGCCGCGGCTCAAGATGAACGCAAGCGGCGCTTGGCATTGCGACAGGCAAACGTCCTTCAGCGGTGTCCATTGGTAGAGTCCGGCAAGGATCAACAGAGTACCGCTGAGAATTTTGCTCGCGCTGGCCATCATCGGCGTGAGCAAAGCTGCACGTTCAAGCGCCCATTGTGCCGAGGTCGCCACGAGTGAAAAGGCGATCCACGCCAGCAAATAGCCGCCCGCAAACCACGCGGTTGAGGCGAACGGCCGGCGGTTCGCTGTCTGGCGGCCAACACGCGCGTAGATGAGGATCATCGGCGCCGCCGAAGGGGTCATCATGCCGATCATCATCACGACCCACATGGCGAACACGTACGCAAATTCGATCGGCTGCCAGGGCGAGCTTGCCGGCATCATCAGAGCCTGGCCCGCAGGGATCATGCGGTAGCCAGTCATGTCCATGCCGTCCATCACCATATCATTGGCGAGCCAGGCCAGGTCGGACCAGGCGAGTGCGGCAAGCATCCCGAGCGCCGCGATGATGATGGCACGGTCGCGACGCAAAATGGCTTCGAGAGCCGATGCGTTCATCAGGAAGTGCTTGACCACCGGATCGGCGCGTAGTGACCGTTCTTGCCGGAGTTATCCCAGCGCATTCCGTAATCACCAAACGTACTTCCCTGTGCCCCCGCTGCAAGTGCGAGCTTTTCGGGGCTGACCGGATGGCCGATGCTTGCCCACATCTCGCCGCTTGGATGTGCAGTCGGCAGCGGATCAACACTCATGTGCAGGATCTCTGGAATTTCGGCGGAGCGTGTTTTGCCATTGATACGATAGGTGATCGGAACCTTCTTCACGCCGAGATTTTTTGCGATGAGTGGCGCAAAATGCGCCATGGGTCCGCCGGCCGCTCCGGTGAAAATGGCGCCCAAAGCTTCCGTCTGCTTCTCGCTGGCACGCTCGTCGATGTAGGCGGCTACCGACCAGTTTCCGTCTGCCATGGGCCCAGGTGTATGAACTGCCAATGCCACGTTCAGGCCGTCGAGCGCGGTGCCCTCATAGCTTCCAGTATCGATGTGAAAGATCAGTGCGACGTTGCATACGCCGTCTGTTGGTCTCGACGTAAAGGGCGCGGATGTCGATACAAGACAGGGACAGACCACGCTGCAGTTGCAGTTCTCGAAATAGTCTCCCGATATCTGCCAGGCAGCTGCCATTATTGCCTCCCCTTAAAGCGCCGCGGCCAGCGGCCAATTTGCGGGACCAAATGGTATGCAAGCTCACCTATCGCGATCGGAGAGCATTATAGCAATGAGGACCCCGACTGTGAAACTCCGAATTCCGCTTTCGATCCCGGTCGACTTCGCGAGCCGCGACGGCAGGCGCCTCCGCGTAGCGGAGAGCCTGACGGGCACGTTGCAGTTCCCACCGCTTGGCCTAAATGAGTGGCAGACACTCACAAGGCGGGACCAGCCATGAAATCTGTCGTCATCACCGGCGCGTCGACCGGCATCGGGTGGGCCACCGCCAAGCTGCTGCTGGACAAGGGCTTTCGGGTGTTTGGCAGCGTTCGCAAGCAAGGCGATGCCGACCGCCTCAAGGGCGAGCTCGGCGCCAATTTCACCCCGCTGCTGTTCGACGTCACCGACGAGCCCGCGGTGCTTGCCGCCGCGCGCGAGGTGCGCGCCGCGCTGGGTGGCGAGACGCTCGCGGGTCTCGTCAACAATGCCGGCATCGCGGTGCCCGGGCCGGTGCTGGAATTGTCGGCGGACGAATTCCGCCGCCAGATGGACGTCAACGTGATCGGGCCGATCATCTCGACACAGGCGTTCGGGCCGCTGCTCGGCGTTGATGCCTCGCTGAAGGGGCCGAAGGGACGAATCGTGATGATCTCCTCGGTCGCCGGCAAGAACGGCAACCCGCTGACCCCGGCCTATGCCGCTTCCAAGCATGCGATCGAAGGCCTTTCCGAAAGTCTGCGCCGCGAGCTGATGCTGTTCGGCATCGATGTGGTCATCGTCGCGCCCGGCCCGGTGAAGACGCCGATCTGGACCAAGGGCCAGCAGGAATTCGACATGGGCAAATACAAAAATTCACCCTATCTGCCGTCGATGCAGAAGGTCACGGCCTACATGCAGCACCTCGACTCCATCGGCCTGCCACCGGAGCGGATCGCCGAAGTCGTGCACGACGCGCTGACCCTGCCGAAACCGAAGGTGCGCTACCAGGTGGCGCCCGATCCGATGCGGCACCTGATCACCAATGTGCTGCCCAAGCGCATGGTCGACAAGATCATTGCGAAACGCGTCGGCCTGATGCCGCCGGCGTGATGCGGATGACCAGGCGTCTGCTGATGATGGCTGCGATGGCGGTGCTTCTCGTGCCATCAGCGCAAGCCGGAGACGCCGGCGATCCCGAGCAAAACTGCGATGGCAGTACGCAAGAAATGGTCGATTGCCTGGCGGTGAAGACCGCGCGATGGGACAAGCGCATGACCATCGCCTACCAGCAGGCGATGAAGGATGCGCCGAGCCAGCAGCGCGATCAGTTGCGTGCCGCGCAGCGGCTCTGGATCCAGTACCGCGACGCCAACTGCCTCTATTACGGCATGGGAGAGGGGACGATCGCCCGCGTCGACGCTGGTGAATGCCTGCGCAGCATGACCGAGGCACGGGCCCGCGAGCTGGTAAAGCTTCGGCAATAGCGACACGTCGCTGCCGCATTCTCTCGTCACTGGAGTCCGATGTCCACAACAGGCAAAAGCCGGTCGGAACTGATCGCGATCGCCAACGAGGCGCTGCGCAATCAGCCAGGCTGCGAGACCGCGCGCGTGGTCGCGCTCGCAGCCCTGCCGCGTGCGCGGAGCGGCCGCAACTGGGAAATCCCCAACGTGGTGCTTGGCGACAGCCTGATCAGCGACGTCGACCGCGCCGTCATCACCGTGCATCACCGGTTGGGCCGTCAGTTCCATCTGGTCGGGGATGCCTAGCGTATGATTCGGATGTCGCGCTATTCACTCGATCACCTCGTCGGCCGTGGCCAATAACGAAGGCGGAATGGAGATGCCGAGGGCTCTGGCGGTTTTCAGATTGATGGCCAGCTTGAAGCGCGTGGGCTGTTCGATGGGTAGATCGCCCGGTTTTGCACCCTTTAGTATCCTGTCGACGTAGCCCACGGCTTGGCGGAAATAATCCAGGAAATCCGGTCCATAGGAGAGCAGCATGCCGTGCGGGGTCTGCTCTGCACTTCCTGTAATTGATGGTATCTTATGCGCCAGGGCCGATGCGCCGACCCGGATGCGCTCATTGTACATCGTCGGTCCCATGATGCACGCGCCATCGAACCCATCACGGGCAATTGCCGAGAACGTCTGTTCGATCTCATCTGCCGTCGTCACCTCGAATATTCGCGTCGAGAGCCCTGCAGATTTGGCCGCTCGTTCATAGGCTTCTCCGCTCACCCGGGAGAACGGGTCTCTCGGATCGAACACGAGAGCAACGCGGGCCAGCTTCGGGATGGCTTCCCTGAACAATGAGAACCGCTTGCCGGAAAGGTCGCCTGTCATCAGCGAAAGTCCGGTAACATTGGCGCCAGGGCGCGCCAGGCTCTCCGCAAGACCGTTACCGACGGGATCCGGATCGAGGACAATCACAATGGGAATGGTGCTGGTGGCTTGCTTGGCCGCTTTCGCCCCCAGGCCAGTTACAGCCACAATTACATCGACTTTGCTTTCGACGAGTCCTTTGGCAAGGGCACGGAACCGTTCGGGCCGCTCCGCGGGAAAACGGTGCTCCAGCTCGATGGTCTTGCCTTCGATGTAACCAAGATCGCGAAATGCTTCCGTCAGTGCGCCCAGATAGACCTCCTCCTCCTCGGCGTCGGCAGCATGCCAAAGGACGCCAACGCGCGGCACCGTTTTCCGCGATTGGGCGCGGGAAGCAAACGGCCAGACGGCGGCCATGCTGACGACAAGCGTGACGAAAGCGCGCCTTTCCATTTCCGGTCTACTCCCGATGGAAGCAACCGGAGCGTACGATGTTTTTCACAGGGGTCCAAGGGGTTGAATGTCTCAGATCGGTAGCCGGATGTCTGAAGCCGGATCGCGCAAACTAGTTCGTGTGCTGGCGATCGCTTTCGCGCTCCAAAGCCTATCCCGCTTGCGCCACCCGTGGTGTCCGGCGTGAGGCCATCGCGACCATGCGCAGCACAAAGACGGTAACCAGTGGAATCAGGAACAGCGCATAGAGCGGCATGTCCGGAATCCGCTTGCCGAATGAGACCGTGAACTGCAGCAGGAGATAATAGCCGCCGACGAGATGCAGCGCGCGCCAGGCGCGCGGGCCGAGCGCCGCCGCGGTTATGTCGAATGAAGTGACGGTCATCGCCAGGATGAAGGCATAGCCGATGCCGCCGAAGACGTAGGAGGCGAGGCTGGTGGCGGCAGCGTAGGCGGCCGGATCCATTTTCGCGAAGGCGAAGATCGCCGCGGCGTGCAGCGCGTGCGAAGCCGCAAAGGTCACGCCGAGCTGGCGGCGGTTGCGGCGCTGCCAGCGGGTGAAGGCATTGGGCCAGAGTCGCGCCAGCGCGGCGGCGGAGAAGGCGAGGCAGAAGAATAGCAGCGAGGTGCGCGCGGTGAAGCGGATCACCATGCGTACGCCCTCGACCTCGAAATGCCGCATGCCGGCAATCCAGATGCTGAGCGCGATCAACACCAGCGTCAGCAGCCCGAACAGCCGCCAGCCTTCGAACCAGTTTTGCTGCTGCCTGGTCATCATCGTTCACCTCCTTGTATGTAATCGTCGATTACATCGACAGGCGACTGGACGGTCAACGGTGTAATCGGTGCTTACATTCACGATCGGGTGATGCTAAGTGCGAAGCGGTATGCATGCCCCAGGCTCGACCCGAGGGATACCCAGACAAGAGACGCGGATGCCTGCAAAGCCCAAAGCCCGGCGCGAGCGCCCGCCGCCCGCGCCAAAGCCCTATCACCATGGCGACCTTCGCCGCGTGCTGATCGGCGCCGCGCTTGAATTGGCGGAAGAGGCGGGGCCGGAAGCGGTCAGCGTGCGCGAGGCGGCGCGCCGGGCCGGCGTCTCTGCGGGCGCGCCATTCCGGCATTTTGAAAGCCGCGGCGCGCTGATGACGGCGATGGCCGAGGAAGCGCAGCGGCGGTTTCGGGCCGAGATCGAGACGGCGCTGGCCTCGACGCCGGCGGGGGATCCGCTGAGGCGCTTTCGGAGTTTCGGGCTCGCCTATCTGCGCTGGGCCATGAAAAATCCCGCGCATTTCGAGATCATCTCGAGCGGACGGTATTTCGATCATGACGCCGCGGCAGCGCTGTCCCGCGACAATGCCGAATTGATCGCCCTGACCGGGCGTCTGCTGGCAGACGCCTCGGCGCAGGGCCAGCTCCGCAAGGTCGATCTGAAACAGGTGCAGATCGCCGGCCGCGCACTGGTCTACGGCTTTGCCCGGATGAATATCGACGGCCACTTCCCGCGCTGGGGGGTGGCAAAGGGCGAGGTCGAGGCGACGGCCGAGGCGGTGCTCGACCTGTTCATCAAGGGGATCGCCAAGGGGTAAGCCCGAGAGGATCGAGCGGACGTCGCTCCATCCGCCCGGGTTACCTTAAGCGAAGGTCTGAGCAGCACCTTCATTGTGTATTCATGACGCTTTCACTACAGTTTTGTGAAGCGTCGCAGACCCCGGCTGCGGCGTCCGCCTCCTGGCCGTCGCCAGATCAGGGCGTGGGGTAGGGCCGGGGCTGAATAGCGTTCCCTCGATGGCGCCCGCGCCAAATCCTGGTCCATCGACAGCGGTCGCCTCCGCCGGCCTCGCTGCTATCGGCATCTGGCGGCTGCTTGCCGTCGCCGCGCCCCAGCTGGCCGCGCTGGGCGTGATGTTCCAGACCGAGACCGATTTCAGTTCGCGTCTATGTTTTGTCCTGTCCTGGGGCATCCTGAATTTCTTCTGGATCACACTGCTGCGGCGGCCCGCTTTGTCGGGCGCGCTGTCGCTGACCCTGGTCGTGGTGCTGGTGCTGCTGTCGCGCTTCAAGCACGACGTCGCGCAGATGACGGTGAACTTCGTCGACCTCATGGTGATCGACCGTGACACGATCGCTTTCCTGTTCACGATCTTTCCGGGTCTGCGCTGGTCGGTGATCCTGACGGGGCTGGTCACGATTCCCCTGATGTATGCGCTGTGGTGGCTCGATCCGTTCCGCATCCGCCGTCTGCCGGCGCTCGCGGCCTCGCTGGGCTGTCTCGCCGCGCTCGCCTTTTTTTCGCTGCTCTTTCCCGACGAGCCCTGGCGCAGCTATTACGACGAGAATTATCTCTCGAAATTCGCGCGCTCGGGAGTCGTCGCCGTCCACGATCTCTTTCAATACGGCGTCCTCGAAGCCGACGCATCCGCGATCGGGCGGCGGCTGACCCCGCCGCTGCTGGATTCCTGCCATCCGGCGGGAAGGCGGCCGAACATCATCATGATCCATGATGAATCGAGTTTTGACATCCGCACCGCCGGCAACGTGAAGGTGCCCGCGGGCTATGGCAGCCATTTCAAATCCTTCGACGGCCGCGAACGCAGCTTCCTCACCGAAAGCAATGGCGGCCCGAGCTGGTACACCGAGTACAACGTGCTGGCCGGTCTTTCCTCCCGCTCCTTCGGCCGCTTCTCCTATTTCGTGACGCGGTTGGCGGCGGGCCGTGTCGATCGCGGTCTGCCGCTGGCGCTACGCCGCTGCGGCTACGAGACCCTCTCGCTCTATCCCGCCCAGGGCGCCTTCATGAGCGCGCGCGCCTTCCAGACCACGACCGGCATCGAGCAGTTCTACGACGCCCACGACCTCGGCGCCAAAGACGTCGAGCCCGACAGCTTCTTCTACGACTCCGCCTTGAAGCTGATGTCGGAGCGGGCGCCGGGAAAACCATTCTTCACGTTCGTCTACCTTGCCGCCAATCATTTCCCCTGGGAGACGAAATTCCGCCCCGAGCTCACGCCGAACTGGCGGGCGCCCGGCAATACGCCCTTGGTCGACGAATATCTGCGCCGGCAAGCGATGAGCGCGTCCGATTACACGGCCTTCGTCGCGGGCCTCAAGAAGAAATTCGCCGGAGAGCCGTTCCTGATCGTGCGCTATGGCGATCACCAGCCGGAGTTCTCGGCCCAGCTGATCGATCCCGCGCTCGACGAAGCCGGCATCGGCAAGAAGCTCGAGCACTACGATCCGCGCTATTACGCGACTTACTACGCAATCGACGCCGTCAATTTCGAGCCGGTGAAGTCGCCGGCAGTGATGGACACGATCGACGCCGCCTACCTGCCGCTGGTGATCCAGGAGGCCGCCGGCATTCCGCTCGATCCGTCGTTCACGGAGCAGAAAGACATCATGCTGCGCTGCCGCGGTGTGTTCTATGACTGCAGAGGCGGCGCGGAAGCGCGCCGCTTCAACCGGCTGTTGCTCGATGCCGGCCTGATCCACGGGCTTTGAGCAGTTCCAGGCGGCGAAACCTCGTCTTGAGCGGGGTCGTGCAAATCTGCTAAACTGCCCGCCATCAATTTTGTTTTTTGGCGGATTTCTCGCATGGTGATGCGTCTTTTCGCGCCCCAATTCCTGGTCCTGTGGGCCTTCATTGCGTCCGCGCTCGCCGTGCATTTCCGTGGCAAGGTGCGGCTCGGCTTCTGGCGGCAGGTCTCCGACCATTCCACCATCATGGCGCCGTACAACGTGCTGATGTACATGTTCTCGGCGGTGCCGAACCGGCCGATCCTGCAGGTCGGCATGATCCCGGAATTGTCGGTGTTGCGCGACAACTGGCAGACCATCCGCGAGGAGGCGCAGCATCTGTTCGCGCAAGGCGCGATCAAGGCGGCCGACAAGTACAACGATTGGGGATTCAATTCCTTCTTCCGCACGGGGTGGAAGCGCTTTTACCTGAAATGGTACGGCGCGCCGCTGCCGTCGGCCCTCGCCAATTGCTCGAAGACCGTCGAGCTGTTGAACTCGATTCCGAACGTCAAGGGCGCGATGTTCGCGAACCTGCCGCCGGGCGGCAAGCTGGTGCAGCACCGCGATCCCTATGCCGGCTCGCTGCGCTATCACCTCGGGCTCGTGGTGCCGAAATCGCCGGGCGAATGCCGCATCCTCATCGACGGCAATGCCTATTCCTGGCGCGACGGCGAGGACCTGCTGTTCGACGAGACCTATCTGCACTACGCCGAAAACACCACCAGCGACGACCGCATCATCCTGTTCTGCGACGTCGAGCGCCCGCTGAAGACGAGCGCGATGACCGCCGTGAACCGCTGGGTCTCGAAACACATCATCAACGAAAGCGCGACGCAGAACGAAGAAGGCGAGCGCGTCGGCTGGATCAACCGCATCTTCGGTTACGTCTATCACGTGCGCCTCGTCGGCAAGCGCATGAAGGCCTGGAACAAGCGCGTCTATTATCTCGTGAAATATCTCCTGATCGGCGGCATTGTCGCCGCATTTCTGGCCACCGCGTTTGCCTAACGTAGGTCCGTAGGGTGGGTTAGCTTAGCGAAGCGTAACCCACCGATTTCTTGGCGGCGAAAGAGGTGGGTTACGCCTTGCGGCTAACCCACCCTACGAATTCCGGGCCGCCCCGCAGCTCCAAACCACGGAGGTTTCAGATGACATCAAGCGTCAAGCAAATGCTCGAAGCGGCCAATGCCGCGGTGCCCAAGATCACGCCGGCGCAGGCACAGGAGTTGATCGGCAAGGGCAATACGCTGGTCGTGGATGTGCGCGATGCGCCCGAGGTCGAGAAGAGCGGCAAGGTCGCCGGCGCCGTGCATGTCTCCCGCGGCATGCTGGAATTCCGCGCCGACCCTGAATCACCGTATCACGACAAGAACTTTTCAAAGGACAAGAACGTCATTCTCTACTGCGCTTCCGGCGGCCGCTCCGCGCTGGCGGCAAAGGTGCTCAAGGACATGGGCTACGCGCACGTCTACAATGTCGGCGGGTTCAAGGATTGGGCCGAGAGCGGTGGCGCGATCGATCATCCGATCGAATCGGGCATGTGAGAATGCAGGGTGGGTGAGCCGAAGGCATAACCCAACTATGAATCTCCATTTGATCCGACGAAGGATTGAAATCGCGCACATTCCGACCAAGGGTTGAAGCCTAAAGTCTGACGGGAGATTACACATTTGTAATCGGCCCGCCCGCACTTCGTCATTATAGCTTCCATCATTCGGCGCACCGCTGCCACGGTTTGGCGACTGGCCCGCAGCGCACATCGTTGATCTGTTTCACCTTGCAGGAGTGTCAGCCCATGCGAGCGCTGGATGTCGCGCGTCTTGTCGTTGCCTTTTCATTGATCCTTCCCGCGGCTCATATCGCCACGGCCCAGGCCGCCGATCCGCCGCGCGATATCAAGGGCCTCTATCTGATGACCGACTATCCCGCGGTCACGGTGAGACCCGGCACCACGTCCAACATTCCGCTGCGTCTGCAGAACTACGGGCTCGGACCCGAGGAGTACAAGCTGTCGGTCACGGGCGTGCCAAGCGGCTGGACCGCAACCATCCTGGGCGGCGGGCAGCCGGTGGCGGCCGCGATGCCCGCACCTGACGCCAGCGTCTCGCTGCAGCTTCGCCTCGACGTACCGAAGAACGCCGATCTCGCCGCGCAAACATTGACGGTGAAGGCGGAAGGGCAAGGGAGTAACCCGGGGAGCAATCAGGCGTCGCTGCCGCTCGCGGTGTCGCTCGCCAAGGAGTTGCCGGCGAAGCTGACGGTGACGACCAAGCTGCCGGAGCTGCGGGGAAGCCCGAAATCGAATTTCGAATATACCCTGACCATCAAGAACGACGCCGGCCGCAATCTCACCGCAAGCTTTGCCGCCGAAGCGCCGAATAATTTCGAAACGTCGTTCACCGAGGCCTATGGCACGCAGGAATTGTCGGCGATCCCGATCGAGGCCGGCCAGTCCAAGGACATCAAACTGAAGGTGCGGCCGCCGAGCTCGATCGATGCCGGCCATTTCCCCGTGACCGTGACGGTGAAGGCGGAAGACGCCTCCGCCAGGACCGAGCTCGCGCTCGACGTCGTCGGCCAGCCGCAACTGCACGTCGCCGGGCGCGATGGCCTGTTGAGCGCACGCGCGGTCGCGGCGAAGCAGAGCTCGGTGCCGGTCGTCGTCACCAACAACGGCACCGCGCCCGCGGAGAACGTCACGCTCAACGCCTCGGCGCCGACCGGCTGGAAGGTGACCTTCGAGCCCAAGGCCATCGAGCGCCTGGTGCCCGGCAAGGAGGCCGAGGTGCAGGCGCTGATCACGCCCAGCGACAAGTCGCTGGCCGGCGATTACATGGTTTCAGTCAATGCCAATTCGCGCGGCGAGAGCGCCTCCAGCCAGTTCCGCATCACGGTGGCAACGTCCACGGTGTGGGGCATGGCGGGCGCCGGCGTGATCGGCGTCGCGCTGCTTCTGATGCTGGGTGCGGTGGCGAGGTTTGGACGGCGATGAGCGATCGGCACAACGACAATCCAGCCCCGCCCCTCGATTCCGTGATCACGGCGCAGGGGCTGACCAAACGCTACGGCCAGGCGAACGCGGTCGACGCGATCTCGTTTGCCATCCGGAAGGGCGAGGTGTTCGGCCTGCTCGGCCCCAACGGTGCCGGCAAGACCACCACGATCCTGATGATGCTGGGCCTGACCGAGATTTCGTCGGGCCAGGTCAGCGTGCTCGGCTTCGATCCGGCCCGCGCGCCGCTGCAGGTCAAGCGGCGGGTCGGGTATCTGCCCGATTCGGTCGGCTTCTACGACAATCTCACCGCGGTGGAGAATCTTGCCTATACGGCCAAGCTGATGGGCCTGTCCTTGAAGGAGCGGACCGAGCGCATCGCCGACGCGCTGGCGCGGGTGCGCCTCTCGGAAGTGGCGAACAAGCGGGTTTCGACCTACTCGCGCGGGATGCGGCAGCGGCTCGGACTTGCCGAGATCATCGTCAAGCGCGCGGAGATCGCGATCCTGGACGAACCGACCTCGGGCCTCGACCCGCAGGCCACCATCGAATTCCTCGAATTGATCGGGGAATTGAAGCGGGGCGGCACCACGGTCCTGCTGTCGTCGCACCTGCTCGACCAGGTCCAGCGCATCTGCGACCGCGTCGCGCTGTTCCAGGCCGGCCGCATCGTCATGATGGGCTCGGTGGCCGAGCTCGCGGTGCAGGTGCTCGGCGCCGGATTCGTCGTCGAGGTCGAAGCCGAGGGCGACGGCATCGCGCGAAAACTTTCGACTATTCCGGGCGTGACGCGGGTGGAGACGCTTTCGGCCGACCGCTACCGCATGACCGCCGACCGCGACGTGAGGCCGGATGCGGCGAGCGCGGTTGTCGCCGTCGGTGGCGCGCTGAAGCGGCTCTCGGTCGACGAGCCGAGCCTTGAAGCGATCTATGCGCGCACCTTCCAGGCCAGCGAAGCGGGGGTGCGTCATGCGGCGTGAAGGTTCTGCGTTCCAGGGGCTTGGCACGGTCTTTGTCAAGGAACTGTCCGACAATATTTCCAGCGTCCGCATGCTGGTACTGGAATTGCTCGTCGTGCTGACGGCGTTGGCCGCGCTCTATGGCGCGATCGACAATCTCCGCCAGAACACGGCCGAGGATCCGTTCCTGCTGCTCCGGCTGTTCACGATCGCGCGCGATCCCTTGCCGTCCTTTGTGGCGATGCTGGGCTTCCTGGTGCCGCTGATGGCGATCGGCCTCGGCTTCGATGCCGTCAACAGCGAGCATAACCGCCGCACGCTGTCGCGCATCCTGGCGCAGCCGATCTATCGCGACGCGCTCTTGATGGGGAAATTCCTCGCCGGCCTCGCCACGCTCGGCATCAGTCTCACCGCGTTGTGGCTGATGGTGATTGGGCTCGGCCTGATCTTCCTCGGCGTACCGCCCGGTGGCGAGGAGATCGCGCGTTCGCTGGTGTTCCTCGTGGTCGCGCTCTTCTATGCCGGGGTCTGGCTGTCGCTCGCGATGCTGCTCTCGATCGTGTTCCGGTCGCCCGCGACCGCAGCCCTGGTCGCGCTCGGCGTCTGGCTGTTCCTGACCGTGCTGTGGCCGATGCTGGCGCCCGCGCTCGCGCAAGCGATCGCGCCGCCCGATCCGCGCTATGCCGCGCTGGGATTGCAGACGCCCGACACCGGGCTGTGGGCGCAATTCCTCTTGCGTATCTCGCCGAATGATTTGTTTGCGGAGGCGATGCAGGCGATCCTGTCGCCGCAGACGCGCACGCTCGGTGCGGTCTTCCTCGAGCAGTTGCGCGGCGCACTGATGGGGGCGCCGCTTCCCTTCGGTGAAAGCGTGATGATTGCCTGGCCGCAGATGGTGAGCCTGATTGCGGGCACCATCGTGCTGTTCGTCGCAGGCTACGTGATCTTCCAGCGCCAGGAAGTGAGGGCGTAAGGAGGTAAGGGCCCGGCGGCGGCGTTCCTCCAACGCCGTCGGAGCCTTGCGACCCTGCAGCCGGCGTACCCCTGCGCCGGCTCAGGTGTTTTTAAGAGCCGGCTCGCCTGCATCGTTGCTTTTCCGCGCGCTATTGCTTTTGTATTCCGGCCTTGTCGATCACCTTGCCCCATTTATCGATGTCGGACTTCAGGCGGCCGGAAATCTCCTCCGGCGTGCTCGCTCTTGCCTCGATGCCGAGCTCGATCAGCTTCTTCTTCACCCCGGCATCGGCTAATATCTCGCGCAGCGCGTCGTTCAGCGTCTTGATGATGTCGGGCGGCGTGCCGGCAGGTGCAAACAGCGCGTTCCAGGAAACCACGTCGTAATTGCCGACGCCGCTCTCGGCGACGGTTGCGATCTCGGGCGTCGCTTCGGACCGACGCCCGCCGGAAGACGCCAGCGCGCGCAGCTTGCCGTCGGCGAGATTGCCCTTCATCGAGGAGAAACTGTCGATCATCAATCCGACGTCACCCTGCAGCAGCGCGACCTGGATCTCCGGCGTGCCACGATAGGGGATGATGGTGAAGTCGATTCCCGCTGCGGTCTTGAACAGCTCGGCCGAGAGGTTTTGCGTGCTGCCGACATTGATGGTGCCGACGTTCAGCGTGCCGGGCTTGGCCCTGGCCGCCGCGACAAAGTCGGACAGCGTCTTGAATGTCGTGTTCGCCGAGGTCGCGAAGATGAAATCAAAATAGCCGAGACTCGAGATCGGCACAAAATCCTTGAGCGGATCGAACGGCAGCTTCTTGAACAGGGAGACGCTGACGGCGGTGCCGTTCGAGAGCAGCGCCAGTGTCGCGCCGTCGGGCGGGGAGGAGATCACCGAGCGCGCGGCGGCGATGCCGCCGGCGCCGGGCTGGTTCTCGACATAGAAGCGCTGGCCGAGCCGGTCGCCGAGCTTTTCGGCGATGATGCGCGCGGTGATGTCGGCGACGCCGCCGGCCGCAAACGGCACCACGATCCGCACGGACTTGTCGGGATATTTCGCCTGTGCCGCGCCGGCCACCAGCACGGCAATGGCGAGAGCGAGGAATTTGCGGGCTATCACTGCCATTCTGACCTCAACGCTTTCCGATCCGGTCCCAGAGCCAGCGCGCGACCGCGACCGGCGAGGATGCCGCGTCATTGCCGCTGGCGCGTAAATTCGCCTCGCGCATGTCAGCGATGTCGATCTTGCCGAGCAGCGGCTTCAGCGCCGCCTGCAGCGCCTGGTCGCCCGCGCGCCTGGGCGCCAGCAGGACGATCGCATCATAGGGCGGGATCGCGTGCCTGGGGTCGTCGAGCACCTCGAGGTCATATTTGGCGATCAGCCCGTCGCTGGTATAGCCCGCGATCACATCGACCTCGCCGGAAGCAACCGCCGCATACATGAAGTCGGGCTGCATGGTGCGCTGGGCGCGGAAGGAAAGGCCATAGGCCTTTTGCAGCGCCGCCCATTCCGGCCGCGAAAAGAACTCATAGTCGCCCGCGATCGACAGCGTTGCCGCATGCGAGGCGAGATCGGCGATGGAACGGATGCCGAGCGCCTCGGCGCGCTTCTTCGGCATCACCAGCGCATAGGCGTTCTCGAAGCCGAGCTCGCCGAACAGCGTGATGTTCTGCTTCGCCAGGATGGACTTCAATTCGCCAAGCAGCTTTTCGCGCGGCGGCGCATCGCTGCGGTGGAACTGGTTGACCCAGAGCGTGCCGGAATAGTCCACATAGACGTCGATATCGTTCGCAGCGAGCGCATCGAAGATCACGTTCGAGCCCAGCCCCTCGCGGGCGCTGGCGGAGAGTCCGTTCGCGCGCAGCCGCTCAGCCATCAGCGCCGACAGCACATATTGCTCGGTAAAGGTCTTGGCGCCGACGATATAGGTCGAGGACGTGCGCGCCAGCGTCGGCACCAGCGTCGCCGCGATCAAGGCCGCGATGCCGATGCCGCCGAGTGCGGCACGCGCCGGGCTGCGGTTGCGCAGGCCGTTCTCGATCAGCGCCAGCAGTTGGTCGACCGCGAGCGCCAGTACGGCGGCGGCGAGACAGCCGAACAGCACGAACACCCAGTTCTGGGTTTGCAGGCCTGCAAAGATGTAGTTGCCGAGGCTGGTCTGCCCGATCGGCGTGGAGAGCGTTGCGGTGCCGATCACCCAGACCGCGGAGGTGCGGATTCCCGCCATGATCACGGGCAGCGCCAGCGGCAATTCGACCGTGAGCAGCGACTGCCGTGGTGTCATGCCGACGCCCTTGGCGGCTTCCGTCAGTGCCGGATCGACGCCGTTCAAGCCGGTGATGGTGTTGCGCAGCACCGGCAGCATGGAATAGAGCGCGAGCGCCAGCACCGCCGGCAGAAAGCCGAACGCCGAGAAGCCGAAGCCGAACCAGCCGAGCGTCACCGACGCCAGCGCCAGCAGCAGCGGATAGAACAGAGCGAGCAGCGCCAGCCCCGGCACCGTCTGCACCACGCTGGCAATGCCGAGCAGGGCGCCGCGGAACAGCGGCCGGTTGCGCGCGACGATCGCGAGCGGGAGGGAGACGATCAGCCCGAGCGCCAGCGCCGTGACGCTGACCCGCACGTGGTTGCCGAGATAGTCGGAGAGATGCGTCAGCGCCTCGCCCCAGCGCGGATCGGAAACGAGGCTCATGCCGCGTCACCCCGCGGCAGCAGCGCATTGAGCCGCTCCGCCTGCCGCCTCGGCGTGCGCAGCAGCTCGCCGACATATGGATCGCCGCTATCAGACAGCTCCGCGGGCCGGCCCAGCGCCAGCAGCTTTCCCCCGCGCATCACCGCGATGCGGTCGGCCAGCAGCAGCGCCTCGGTCATGTCGTGGGTGATCATGACGGTGGTCAGCGACAGTTTTTCGTGCAGCGCGCGATAATCGTCGCCAAGCGCATCCCGCGTCAGCGGATCGAGCGCGCCAAACGGCTCGTCCATCAGCACGATGCGGGGCTTCGCGGCGAGCGCGCGGGCCACGCCGACCCGCTGGCGCTGACCACCGGAAAGCTCGTGCGGCAGCCGGTCGCGATGGGTTTTGTCGAGCCGAACCAGCTCGAGCAGCTCGTCGGCCCGCGCCGAGATATTCGCCGCCGGCCAACCGAGAAGTTTTGGCGTGATGCCGATATTGGCGGCGACGTCGAGATGCGGAAACAGCGCGCCGCTCTGGAAGACATAGCCGATGCGGCGGCGCAACAACACGGGATCGAGTGTGCGGACGTCCTCGCCCTCGACCTTGATCGTGCCACGATCGGCTTCGATCAGCCGGTTGGCAAGCCGGAGCAGGGTGGTCTTGCCCGAGCCGGAGCCGCCGACAATGGCGAGGAACTCCCCCTCGGCGACCTCAAGCGAGACGTCGTCAACGGCCACCACGCGGCCGTCGTCGAAGGTCTTGCCGACATGCGTATAGGCGATCAGTGGCGTGGTCGGCATTAGGTTCAGTTCCAACCCTTGGCTCTTCCCAACGGGTACAGTGATAGCCGATAAATGGCCAGTCGTGAGCCGAGCGCCGGATCCTTTATGCCGATGGGATGCATGGAATCGACCAGGGATCCCTGTTGGCGCAAAGCGGACATTGGATAAACTAGAGATGTCGGCTAAGTGCCAAGAACGGACATGAAGTAGGTTCTCAGCACGTAGCCGGATCATCTACATCTGGTTTTACGAAATCGCTTTCACGCCGGGGGGTTTCCAAGTCCCTTCACCCGCTGGCAGGATCGAAGGCGGAGTTGGCTTTGGCCAGTACAAACGCATGACGAGATAGATTGTGTCATTTGGTGCGGGCAGCCAATTGGCTTCCTTGTCTGTCCCCGGACTATCCTTTTGGATGTAGAGCGTTAGCGAACCGTCCGCATTCTTCTTCATTCCCGAGAGCATTGGCGAATTGATGAGGTAGCGATTGATCGGGTTCTTGATCAAAAGCTGGCTCTTGCCATCATACATAGTTACCGACCAAAACGCGTTCACCGGCGGCAGCCCGTCAGCAGGAAATGTGATCGTGTAATTGTGCTTGCTTGCGTCAAGCTTCTCACCCGTCGCGTCAGTGCGCGTGAAGGGGTACATGGCTTCTATTGCATCGTTCCCGTAGAGGCCGCCTTTAGCAGCGCCCGCGCGCATCAGCCAATTTCCGTTGTAGAAGGCGCGGTCGCCAAAGAACGAGCCGACGCTCCAGCCGTTGATGTTCTTCATCCCGCTGGCCAGAAACCTGTCTACCTTGTCGTCGCCCTCTTTCATCGCGATCAAGATGGCTGCCTTGTGCTCTAGCGACAGCTCTTTGAAATCAAACGTCTTGCCCGGCCCGACGCCGATTCTCGCAAGCTTGGCGCGGATCACCTTGTCATCCTCTGCTTCCGGGACGAACTGCAGGGCCGCATCCAGATACTGAAAGAAGTTGTCCTTAATCCCTGCCGTCGTGGCCGGAAGGAAATCAATTTTCGGAGCGGGTGGTGGCGCAGGCTGCTTCAAAAAGGCGGAAAGCGGCTGCACCTTGTAGCCCGCCTGAACTTTCTCGACGTTCGGCATATCGTCGGGATTGAAGAGCTGGGTGCGAATAAGTGTGAGCGCGAACGGCGTCGTCGAGGAAAAGACCTGCTTTATTCCTGCGGGCTTCGCCCCTTTCCAATTGGGGCCGACGACAAGGTAGTCGCCCGGTTCGGTCCCCGTACTGCGGCTGCCAATGTATCCGTAATTATAGGTATTGCCGTCGATGAGTTGGACTGCGTAATAGCGTTCCTTTTCGACCGAAGGCACTGAGATCACCATCGGTTCGACACGCAAATCCATCCACACTGTCGAGTAAGGGGTGTCGCTGTTTGGCGTGATGACGGCAGTGTCCGCCGGCGTAAAGGTACGGTGCTCGTTGCGAATTTCGTTGAAGGGCGCCTTGAACTGGCCTGAGTTCCTGTCCACCGCGAATTCTTGCATGACGGCGTAGTTCATCACGAGCGGCAGGCCGAAGAGGAAGCCTTCCTCAGCAATAGCTTTCGCCTCGAAGACATTTGGCCACCGAGCGTTTGTTTGTGCGCTCACGGGAGAGGACGTCGTGGTGGTGACGGCTATTGCGGCGACAGCGGCTGACCGTAAGAGGTCTCGTTTCGTGATCATTTGTTACTCCATTTCTGCCACATGCGTCACCAATGTCATCGCGAGCGACTATGCAAAAAACGGAGTACCCGGTCCAGCCGTAACTATTCGACCGTATGTCTGCTTCGGGTCAAAGACAGACTTCACCGGAACGGCCGCTTCTGGCGCAAAGCGGACATCCGGCAGATTACCCATACCGGCTAAGTGCCAAAGCAGACATCAAAGAGCGGAAGTGACGCGTAGCCGGCAGTATGGAGCGCCTTTCTCATCAATTCGACATGCTCCGGCGGATGCAAGACTCGGAGAAGGCGGAGACTGATTGGCAGCTCCGCCTCAGATCGCTTCCGTCCAGCTTTCGGAGAATGCCAACGCCGACGTCGAGAATGGCCGCCCCTCACGTTCCCGCGGCCAGGATCGCCCGTGCGCCTCGACGCCGTTGCGGACGAGGCGAGTGCCGGGATCAGCACGGTGCACACGCCGTAGCGCCGGTCGGGAATCTGGTTCGGCTGCGAGTGGATTAGTAGCGGCTCGACGATATCGAACCAGGTAAGCGAGATTTCTTCGCCGTGCGACCTGATGTGTTCAGTCCAGAAGTAGCGTGGATCTCCAGTTTTGGAGAATTGCGCGTCCGCACACGAGATAGTTGTGTCGGAAAAGCTCGGCATTCAGCATACCTTGTACGGTAGACTGCAGCCACCGCGATGTTGTCGGAGTAAATGCGCCAGCGCCGTTCCGTCAGCTCGCTTTTAGAGAACGTGGCCGGGACCAGCCGGCGAAAAGATGATCCGCCAATAGCTAGCCTCTGTTGAGTTCGGTTCGCCGTCCTTCGGGCTCAAGCGGATAAATGGGTTCTCGCCCGTTAGTATCGTTTTGTTGGGATCGGCAATGCTCATTGTAACTGATCTCCTCTCAACTTCTCATGATACTAGCCTCCCGTACCGACTGATGCAAAGAACCCCTCCGGTCCTTCCAGTTCCACCAGCTTCTTGCCGTCGATCAGCCAGAACCGGTTGCCCACCGTTCGCACGAAGTCGCGGTCATGCGAAACCAGCAGGCCGCTTGCCTGATGCTCCATCAATTCCTCCTCCATGGCTTCCTGCCCTTCGATATCCAGATGGTTGGTCGGCTCATCGAGCAGATAGAAGTTCGGCTGGGCAAGCCGCAGCAGCAGCATGCCCAGACGCGCCTTCTGTCCGCCGGAAAGCTGGCCGATCGGGCGGCCCTGCATCTCGATCGAGAGGCCGGCCCCTGCGAGCAGCGCACGGGCACGCCGGTCGCCGCCGTCGAAGCGGCGGACGATCGCGCGCATCGGCGTCTCGGTGTCGGCCAGACCGGCGAGCGCCTGATCGCAATAGCCGAGCACCAGCGATTGCGTCGCCTTGATGCCGGCCCGCGAGGCGTCCGGACTTTCGATGGCCCCGCGGAGCATTGTCACCAGACGGGTCTTACCGGCCCCGTTTGGCCCCAGCAGCACGATCCGGTCACCCCTGCAGATGAACTGCTTGCCGGTCCTGAACAGCAATCTGCCGTCCGGCGTCTCGACCTTGGCGTCATCCAGCGCCACCAGAACCCTGGCATGCGTTCCGCGATTGGCAAGCCTGACCAGCCCTGCCGATCGTTCGGAGTGTGCGGGCTTTGCCGCATCTTCCAGCTTCTCCGCGCGCTGCTTCAACTGCCTGGTCTTCGACAGCAAGAGATCGCTTCCGGAATTGATGCCGATGTTGTTGAGCTTTGCCGCTTGCTGGCGGAGCTGCTGGGCGGTCTTGAGGTCGCGTTGATAGCGCCGCTCGTCGGATGCGTCAGCCTCGCGGAGGGCGGCGCGTGCCCGCGTATAGGGCAATGAAAACATCTGCGATTGCTCCGGCCGCAGGAACAGGGTCCGGTTCGTCGTTGTGTCGAGAAAGGCGCGGTCGTGGCTGGATGTGATCACAGGCATGTCGCGCGGCAACGCGTTCAGCCAGTTTTCAAGATGGCCGATCCGGCCGAGATCGAGATGGTTGGTAGGCTCATCGAGCAAAAGCACGTCGGGCTCGGCCACCAGCACACAAGCGAGCATGGCAAGTCGCTGCCAGCCTCCGCTCAGATGTTTCAGCGGCTTCTGTCGCAGTGCTTCGGGCACATCGAGCGATTCCAGGGCGACGTCGACCCGCCAGCTTTCGCTGCGCCGCCGGTCGGCGGAGAGCGTATCGAGCACGGCCGCGTAGAACGGCCGATCCAGCAGAGCAGGCGGCACGTTCTGCTCGACATGGCCCACCGTCAACCCTCGGGATCGGGTGATCTCGCCTTCGTTCGCCTCCATGGTGCCTGCGATGCAGCGCAGCAGGGTGGATTTGCCGCGACCGTTGGCGGCGACAAGCCCGATCCGGTCGCCGGCATTGACGATGAGGGTCAATCGGGAAAACAGCGGCGCGCTCAGCGTTACGCCGAGATTGCGAATAGCGATAAGCGTCATGATCGTTCCCAGGTCTTGCCGGCGATCACGACATCCGGGGCACGCGGCCATCGTCGTATGTCGCTGTGAAATCGCGGCGGTGGATCAGGATGCGGGCGCGAGCACCAAGGCGATTGCCAGGGCGCGCAACGCCGCATAGCCACGAAGGGCAGACCAGGAACGGTTCTGTGAAAGGCCTCTGGTCAGCCCTGCAAACGCATTTGCAGGGCCTGAATTGGGCCACACTGGCGATAGTGCCGGAAGAAACTCATCGCGCGGCCCTCCTTTCTCGTTCGAGTGGTGTCAACCTAACGCGCCTTGCAAAAGAGGGCAAGCCAAAGCCCTCCGTCCGCCCGAATCCGAAGGCGCTCACGCCGCACGGCTGCGTTGAACTCATCCGCGCAAGCGGCTATGCCATCTGCCAAATCGGGAGGAGTGCGGGTGGATCAGGATACGCCGACGGCGGTCGCGCTCGACGATGCGACGGTGGCCTTCCGGCTTGGCGATGATCGCGTCTATACCGCGGTCGAGAAGGCGCAGCTCAAGGTCGCCCAGGGCGAATTCGTCGCCATTGTCGGGCCGACCGGCTGCGGAAAATCGACCCTGCTCAACGTTGCCGCGGGCCTGTTGAAGCCGGCCGCCGGCTCGGCCCGCATCTTCGGCAAGCCTTTGGCCGGCCTCAATCGCGACGCCGGCTATCTGTTCCAGGCCGACGCGCTGTTTCCCTGGAAGACCGCGCTCGATAACGTCGCGATCGGCCTCGAGATTGCCGGTGCGCCTCGGGCCGAGGCTCTCTCGCGAGCGGAAAAATGGCTGACTTCCGTGGGCCTTGGCGCGTTTGCTTCACGCTATCCGCACATGCTCTCGGGCGGCCAGCGCAAGCGCGTTGGGCTGGCGCAGGTCCTGATCCGCGATCCCAAGATACTCTTGATGGACGAGCCGTTCGGCCCGCTCGATGCGCAGACTCGCCAGATCATGGGCAACCTGCTGCTCGACCTCTGGAACGCCGATCGCAAGGCCGTGCTGTTCGTCACCCATGATCTGGAGGAGGCGATTGCGCTGGCCGACCGGGTGGTGATCATGTCGGCCGGGCCGGGCGCCCGTATCATCGGCGACTGGCGGGTGCCTCTGGCGCGTCCGCGCGACATTTTCGAGGCGCGGCTGGAGAAGGAATTCCACTCGCTTCACCGCGAGATATGGAGTGTTTTGAAGGAAGAGGTGTTGAAGGGATACGCGCAATCGGGGACAGCCTAGTTCCCCGGGCGTGAGGTAACAAAACGTCGAAACAACGGGAGATGTCATGTTGAAACGTGGATGGATTTTGGCGGCGGCGCTCATCGCCGTCTTCGGCTCGCACGAGGCTCTGGCCGCCGGCGTGTTCACGCTGACCTCGTCGGGCTTCAAGGACGGAGAACGGCTGGCGCAGAAATATGCCGGCAACAACAAGTCGAATCCGAATTGCGTCGGTGAGAACGTCTCGCCGCAGTTGACCATCAGCAATCCGCCCGAGGGGACCAAGAGCTTCGCGCTTCTGATGTTCGATCCCGAAGGCCGGCCGCCCGGCGGCGTCAGCCATTTCGTGGCCTATGGCATCCCGGCTTCGGTCACTTCCTTTGCCGAGGGCGAACTGTCGAAACCGGGCGACAAGTTTGTCGGCGGTCAGAGCCTGATGAAGCTGGCGACCTATTTCGGGCCGTGCACGCCCCCGGGCGCGCCGCATCACTACACCTTCACCCTGATCGCCACCGATCTCGATCCGAAGGAGCTGAAGGAAGGCATGACCCGCGACGAAGTGATCAAGGCGCTCGACGGCCACGCCAAGGGCGCGACCGGCCTGATCGGCACCTTCTCGCATCCGTAGGGTATGTGCAGCCAACCCAACTTACAATTCGTCATGCCCGGCCTTGTGCCGGGCATCCACGTCTTGCTTTTCACGTCCTGCTTCCTTGCCGACGTAAAGACGTGAATGGCCGGGACAAGCCCGGCCATGACGACGGGGAATGTCGGCATCAATGGCAAATGCGATAGGGCGGGGAGTTACTGACTAATGTCGCGGACGGGGCTCCTCGCGCTGCAACTGCTCGTCGCCGTCGTCGCATTGGCGCTGTGGCAATTCTTCGCCACGGTGCCGGTGCTCGGCAAGGTGCTATTGCCGCCGTTCTTCTTCTCCAACCCGATCGACGTGTTTGGGCAGGTGATCCACTGGTTTGCCACCGGCGTGATCTGGAAGCATCTCGCCATCACGCTGTGGGAATCGGTGCTGGCGTTTGCGATCGGCTCGCTCGGCGGGGTGGCGGTCGGCTTCTGGTTCGCGCGCCAACCGACGGTGGCCGCCGTGTTCGATCCCTATGTCAAGATGGCCAATGCACTGCCGCGCGTCGTGCTGGCGCCGATCTTCACGCTATGGCTGGGGCTTGGCATCTGGTCGAAGGTCGCGCTCGGGGTGACGCTGGTCTTCTTCATCGTCTTCTTCAACGTCTATCAGGGCGTCAAGGAAGTCAGCCACACCGTGCTCAACAACGGCCGCATGCTCGGCATGAGCGAGCGGCAGCTGACGCGGCATGTCTACTGGCCGTCGGCGCTGTCCTGGATGTTCTCCTCGCTGCACACCTCGGTCGGCTTTGCCGTGGTCGGCGCGGTGGTCGGCGAATATCTGGGCTCGGCCGCTGGGCTCGGCTACCTGATCCAGCAGGCCGAGGGCGTGTTCGATGTCGCCGCCGTGTTCGCCGGCATGTTCGTGCTGTCGATCTTCGTGATTTTGATCGATGTCGCGGTGACGTTGGTCGAAAAGCGTCTCCTCGTCTGGCGGCCTGCCGCGGCGGACGGAAGAGGGTAGGGTTTTATCCCGTCATTCCGGGATGGTGCGAAGCACCAGACCCGGAATCTCGAGATTCCGGGTTCGCCCTTCGGGCGCCCCGGAATGACGGCTTCGCCGTCAATTCAGCAGCTTCGTGTCATCCGGCGCCTGGGGCGGCGTCTTGATCGCGATCGCCTTGATGGTGCGGCCGTCGGGTTTGGTGCCGCCATGCGGCGTGCCCTTCGGGATGATGACGAGGTCGCCCGGCTTCACCTGCACTTCCTTGTCGCCGAGCCAGATCGTGCCCTTGCCCTCGAGGATGTACTGGATCTCGTTGGCGTTGGCATGCAGATGCTTCGGAGGGCTGCCGTCCTGGATCGAGATGGTCGCGCCGTCCACCGAGACGAAGGTCTTGTTGCGCATGCCGCCGGCGTTGGCGGGCGAAAGCGCGTCGCCTTCGAGATCGCCGGTATGGATGATCTGCGCGCTGATGGTGTCGGCGGCAAGCGCCGGCCGCATGAAATGTGTCACGGCGCAGCCCGCCGCAAATGCGACGGCGATCGACAGGGTTGTAGTGATACGGTTCATTGGTCGGTCTCCCCATGGTTGGTTTCTTGTGTGCCGGATGCTAGGCCGCCAATCGGCTGTTCGCCATGGGACATCCGGCTAAAAGATCGCCGGCCGTCTGCGGAATAAAGACGCAAGATCAGCGTTTTGCAGCGCGGCAAACCGGCACCAAAGTCGCCTTCTCAAGCCGTGTGCGCTGCATTATGTTGCCCGTCAAATGAACGGAGGAACCCCATGAAAAAGCTGATCGGCAAGCTCGCCGGGACGGTGCTGGCCCTGATGCTGGCCGCGCCGATGGCGATGGCCCAGTCCAGGATCACAGTTGCGGTCGGTGGCGGCGCCTGCCTGTGCTATTTGCCGACGGTGCTGGCAAAGCAGCTCGGCGAATTCGAAAAGGCCGGGCTGAGCGTCGAGCTCGTCGACCTCAAGGGCGGTTCGGACGCGCTCAAGGCCGTGCTAGGCGGCAGCGCCGATGTCGTCTCCGGCTATTTCGACCAT
>Ga0207707_10000753_pt1 | contig 31898 bp, 34 predicted proteins | sample KBSC83BmetaG_FD_184336 | JGI IMG/M metagenome (GOLD analysis project Ga0207707, IMG submission 184336) | Corn rhizosphere microbial communities from Kellogg Biological Station, Michigan, USA - KBS C8-3B metaG (SPAdes) (version 2) | ecosystem: Host-associated > Plants > Roots > Rhizosphere ... | reverse complement strand
CGAGAGGGCAAGGCGCTGCGCTTGCGTCTCGCTCTCGGCGCAGATCGCCGCGACCCCGATGCTGCCGAGCGGCGCGTCATACCACACCGAGGGGCGGAAATTCTCGCGATAGGCGGCCATGATATCAGGCCCGTGCCGGTCGGTGATGAAATGCGCGAAGGAGAAAGCGCAGCCGAAATAGGCGGCATAGAGCGCGCTTTGGTCGCTCGAGCCCAAAAGCCAGGGCTCGGGGTAGGTTGCGCCGCGCGGCTGTGCCGTGATGCCGGCGAAGGGATGGCCGTCGGGAATGGCATCGCGCAGGAATGCCAGCAGGTCCTGGATCTGGCGCGGGAATTCCTCGATGCCGAGCGCGCCCGGGCCATGGGCGAGCGCCCTGGCCGTTGCGTAATCGCTCCCCGGGGCGCGGCCGATGCCGAGATCGATCCGCCCGGGGTAGAGCGCCTCGAGCATGCGGAACTGCTCCGCGACTTTGAGCGCGCTGTAATGGGAGAGCATCACGCCGCCCGTGCCGACGCGCATCGTTTGCGTCGCCGCGGCAAGGCGCGCTGCGAGAATTTCGGGAGACGCGCCCGCCAAGCCGTCCGATGCGTGATGCTCGGCGACCCAATAGCGGTGATAGCCCCAGCGCTCGCAGGCGCGCGCCAGCTCGACCGATTCGGCGACCGCCTGCGCCGGTGTGCCGCCGGCGCGGATCGGCGATTGGTCGAGCACGGAGAGACGGATCATGATGATAAGCAGCTCAGAACAATAATTCCCGTCGTCCCCGCGAAAGCGGGGACCCAGAGCGAGCAACCGGCATATGAAGAAAAGCAACCATGCGTCTACATTCTCGCCAGCCGGAGAAACGGTACCCTCTACATCGGCGTGACCAGCAACGTCGCGCAGAGGACATGGCAGCATCGCACAGAAGCGGTCGAAGGGTTCACGAGAAATTATCACGTGCACATGCTTGTTTATCTCGAATTCCACGCCACGATGGAAGCAGCGATCATCCGCGAAAAGCAACTCAAGAAATGGCGCCGTCAATGGAAGTTGCAACTGATCGAGCGCGATAATCCCTCATGGCGCGATCTCTATGATGATCTCCTTGCGTAACCCGCCCTGGGTCCCCGCTTTCGCGGGGACGACGGTCAAAGAGCGTCCCCACACCTACCCGCCCGCCAGCTCCTCGGTCTGTTCGCGCGTCGCGTTGAAGGTCAGTTTCGGCCAGTCCTTCGTCATGCGGTCGAGATCCCAGGCATTGCGCGCGAGGAACACCGGAACGCCGTCATGGTCCTCGGCGATCATGGAACGGTTGGCATCTTCGAAGCGCTTCACCTCCTCGGCCGCGCCCGAAACCCAGCGCGCGGTCTCGAACTGGCTCTGCTCGAAACGCACGCCGAGATCGTATTCGCTCTTGATGCGCGCGGCCAAGACTTCGAGCTGCAGCGGACCGACGACGCCGACGATCCAGTCGCCGCCGGTCAGCGGACGGAACACGCGCGTCACGCCCTCTTCAGCGAGCTGCTCCAGCGCGCGCTTCAGATGCTTCGACTTCATCGGGTCTTCGAGGCGCACGCGGCGCAGGATCTCGGGGGCAAAGCTCGGGATACCGGTGATGCGCAGCTCCTCACCTTCGGTCAGCGTGTCGCCGATGCGCAGCGTGCCGTGATTGGGAATGCCGATGATGTCGCCCGGCCAGGCCTCCTCCGCGAGGTTGCGCTCGCGCGCGAGGAACAGCACCGGGTTCTGGATGCTCATGGTCTTGCCGCTGCGGCGATGCTTCAATTTCATGCCGCGGCGGAAGCGGCCCGAGCAGAGGCGCAGAAAGGCGATGCGGTCGCGATGCTGCGGATCGATATTCGCCTGCACCTTGAAGACGAAGCCCGCGACCTTGGGCGAGCCCGGCTCGATCGGATGCGGCAGCGCCGGCTGCGGCCGCGGGCTTGGCGCCAGCGCGCCAACGCCTTTCATCAATTCGCGCACGCCGAAATTGTTGAGCGCCGAGCCGAAGAAGACCGGCGTCATATGACCCTGTCGATAGGCCTCGCGGTCGAAAGCCGGCGTCAAGCCGCGCGCCATCGCCACTTCCTCGCGCAGCTTTTGCAGCGCCGCCGTCGGCAGGAGCTGCTCGAGCTTGGGATCATCGAGACCACTGCAGCGCACCGGGTCGGTGATGCGCTCGCCGGCGCCGCGCTCGAACAGCAGCAGCGCGTCGGCGAAGAGATCGTAGGTGCCGAGGAAGTCTCGCCCCATGCCGATCGGCCAGCTCGCCGGGACGACGTCGAGGGCAAGGCGGCGCTCGATCTCGTCCATCAGATCGAACGGATCGCGGCCTTCGCGGTCGAGCTTGTTGACGAAGGTGATGATCGGCACGTCGCGCAGGCGGCACACCTCGAAGAGCTTCAAGGTCTGCGCCTCGATGCCGCGCGCGGCATCGAGCACCATCACCGCGCTGTCGACCGCGGTGAGCGTCCGGTAGGTGTCCTCGCTGAAATCCTGGTGGCCGGGCGTGTCGAGGAGGTTGAAGGCGAGGCCGTCATGCTCGAAGCTCATGACGGCGGAGCTGACCGAGATGCCGCGCTCGCGCTCCACCTCCATCCAGTCCGAGCGCACGCGCCGTCGCTCGCCCCGCGCCTTGACCTCGCCCGCGAGCTGGATCGCGCCGCCGAACAGCAGCAGCTTCTCCGTCAGCGTGGTCTTGCCGGCATCGGGGTGGGAGATGATCGCGAAGGTGCGCCGTCTGGCGATTTCGCCGAGAAGTTCGGCCGGGAGCGCATCCATAATGCCGGTGCTTACCCGCCGGACCCGGCGAAATCAACCGGCGCGATAACGCAAAAGTGAGGGCGCCGCGCCTGCCCGTGTTCGACCCTTCATGGTATGAGCGACCCGGCACGCCCCGCGCGAAAACGCACGGGTGGCGGCCTCGGAGACAGGGGGAGACATCATGCGCGCAAAGCCATTACTCGTCGTCGCACTGCTTGCATCCTTGGCGATGCCGGCCTTCGCTCAGGCGCCGCAGGGCACGCCCGTCAACATACGCGGCACGGTCGCGAAACTGGCCGGGCAGAACCTCACGGTCAAGGAGCGCGACGGCAAGACCGTCACCGTGGCGCTTGCGCCCAATTCCCGGGTCTCCGCTCTCGCGAGGAAGAAGCTCAGCGACATCAAGGTTGGCGACAACGTCGCCTCGACCTCGATGCCGGGAAAGGACGGCAAGCTGCACGCCGTCGAAATTCACTTCCTGCCGCCTTTCGTTCCCGAAAGCCAGTTTCCTTACGATCTGAGGCCCGGCAGCATCATGACCAACGCCCATGCCACGGGCGTCGCGACGGCCAAGAGGGGCGGCACGCTGACGGTCAATGTCAAGGGAAAGCCGGTCGAGGTCGTGGTCGATTCGAAAACGAAGATCGTCGGCAATACCGATGCGTCGATGAGCGATCTGAAGCCCGGCAAAGCGGTGTTCCTGCGCGCCACCAAGACCGCCGACGGCACCATCACCGCCAACAACGCGACGGTCGAGAAGAACGGCATCAAGCCGCCGATGTAACCGGCGGCTTGCCCGCCGGCGCATTTCGCTTAATCTCGCTCGTGCCGGAGCCGAGGGGAGCCAAGCGCTCGCCCCGCGCGGCGGCGCTTTGCGACCGCTCGAGGCCATAACGATGTGGACAAAACCCCTTCTCGTCGCCGCGACGATCGCCGGATTGATCGCGCCGGCGCTGGCGCAGGCGCCGCAAGGCGTTCCGACGAGCGTGCGCGGCTCCATCGTCAAGCTTCAGGATCGCAGCCTTACCATCAAAACCCGCGACGGCGCGCTCGCGACGGTCTTGCTTGCCCCGAGCTACCGCGTGCAGAGTCTGGTGCGCAAGAAGCTCTCCGATATCCATGCCGGCGACTTCGTCGGCTCGACCTCGGTGCCGGGCGCCGACGGCAAGCTCCACGCAGTGGAGGTGCATATCTTCCCCGAAGCGCGGCGCGGCGCGGGGGAAGGCCAATATCCCTGGGATCTGCGCCCGCAAAGCCTGATGACCAACGCGACCGTGATCGGCATCGCCAAGGCGCCGCAGGGCCAGATCCTCTCGGTCAACTACAAGAACGGCACGGCGCAGGTGATCGTCGGGCCGGAGACGCCGATCGTCGCACCGGTTCCGGCAACGCCACGCGATCTGAAGCGCGGCAAGGCGGTCTATGTCTTTGCCCGCAAGGGCACGGACGGCACGCTCACCGCCCGATCGGTGACGGTCGAGAAAAACGGCGTCAAGCCGCCGATGTAAGCCGGCGGCGCGGTGCCGCGCCGGTTGACAGGAAAGGCTCTCGCTCTAGGGTGACTTGGCGCCGCTGTTCGGCGCGAGGCGAGGGTGAATTTGGCAAAACCTGATCCGATTCTGATCGTCGGCGCCGGGCCGGCGGGGTTGGCGCTTGCCGTGCGCCTGGCGCTGGCCGATGTGCCGGCGCTGGTTTTCGAGGCGGAGGAGAAGCTGCCGCGCGATCTGCGCGCCGGGACCTTCCATCCGCCGACCGTCGAATTGCTCGATTCGATCGGCGTCGGCCAGGATTTCCTCGCCATGGGCATCAAGGTGCCGCGCTGGCAGATTCGCGGCCGCGCGGAAGGCGTGATCGTCGAGTGGGATCTCTCCCTGCTCAAGGACGAGACGCCCTATCCTTTCCGCTTCCATTGCGAGCAGTTCAAGCTGACACCGCTGCTCAAAGCGCGGTTCGAGACGCTCGGCGGCACGGTGAAATTCGCGCACCGCTTCGTTGACGCGACACAGGACGGCTCGGGCGTCACCGCGCGGTTCGAGACGCCGGGCGGGATCGAGACGGTACGGGGACGCTATCTCATCGGCGCCGACGGCGCGCGCAGCGCGGTGCGGCATCTGATGGATGTCGCCTTCGAAGGCTTCACCTGGCCCGAGCGCTTCCTCGTCATCGGCATTCGCCAGGACCTCGCGCCGCATGGCTATACCTTCAACGCCTATGTCGCCGATCCGGTCGATTGGGGCGCGATCTTCAAGATGCCGCATGAGGGGCCGCCCGGACTCTGGCGCGTGCTGTTCCCGCCCGATCCCGATCTCTCCGACGAGACGGTGCTGGGCCATGACTTCGCGGCGAAGGGCCTCAAGCACTTCCTCGCCCTGCCCGGCCCGTGGGACATCGTCCACACCAATATCTACCGCGTGCATCAGCGCGTCGCCGCCGAGTTCCGCCGCGGCCGCTATGTCATCGTCGGCGACGCGGCGCATGTGAACAATCCCTTGGGCGCATTCGGCCTCAACGGGGCGCTGCAGGCGACGTTCAATCTCGGCGAGAAGCTCGCGCAAGTCGCCCGCGGCGAGGCCGAGGAGGCGCTGCTCGACAAATATGTGCGTCAGCGGCGCGCCGCCAATGTCGCCTTCGTCCAGGCGCAATCGATCCGCAACAAGCAGGTGCTCGAGGAGAAAGACCCGGCGGTGCGGCAACGCAACCTCGACGAGCTGCGCGCCATCGCCGCCGATCCGGTCCGCCACAAGGAATATGTCGTCCGCAGCTCGATGATCTGGAGCGTGCGCCACGCGGCCGGCATCGCCTGACCGGCAAAATTTTAACCCGGCGGCGGATTTGTTGCGCGGCGCCAGGCGTTATAATCGCGGCATCCGGGCGGGATGGCCCACCCGGATGCGGCTTGAGAGAGGAACGGGCCAATTTTGTCCGAGATGTCGCCGCTGGCGCGCTATTTCGCGCTCCTTGCCGTTGCCTGGATGATCGCCATGACCTGGCGGCTTTATCCGCAATTCAAGGATGCGATCCGGGTCGATGGCCGCCTGACGACGGTGACGGATTACATCGGCGCGGTATGCGGCGAGCGCGTCGGCCCCGCTGCGGCCACGTGTCTCGCCGAGGCGCGCGAGGATGCGCGGCGCTTGCTGCGGCGCGAGCAGGGCAATTCGATCCTGCTGATCATCGGGCCGATCCTTCTCTATCTCGCGATTTATCTGCCGGCGGCGGCGTGGCGCGGACGGCGGCGCGTTGCATCCGATGGCTGAGACAGGAGGCTCATGCGCACAATTCCCCTCTTTGCATCTCTCGTCGCGTTGACGCTCGCCGGCACGCTTGCCGCGCCGCACGCCGCCCGCGCGGACACGCAGCAAAAGCAGAATTTCTCCATCTGGCATCAGATGGACGATTGCACGAAGCAGGCGGCCAAGCAGTTCCCCGATCACACCGCCGACAGCAACGCCAAGCGCGAGGCGGCGCGCCAGGCTTGCCTGCGCGCCCGCCGCTTGCCGGTCAACGCGCCGGTCGCACCGCCGCCACCGCAGCAGCACTGAAGCCGCCTCACGCGACGCGGCGCAGCGCCGCCGCGATGAGCTCGATCCGGCGCTCGATGTCGATGTCGAGCGTCGCGGCAATTTCGAGCCGCCGATCCTCGAAGACATGGACCTTGGCGCGCCGCCGGCGGCGCCAATCCATCACCGCCGCGTCGCGCCGCGCCAGAAGCTCGGCAAGATCGGGCTTGTAAAGCCCGATCAGCGCCGTCACCCAGCGATTGACCAGCGGCGCCGCTCCGCCCGGCGCAACCACGAAACGGTCGAGCATCGCCGCGACATCGGCGGCGGCATACCAGGTCTCGCCCGTGACCCAGCGATTGGTGGCGAAAAAGCGCAGCGGCGTACCGCCCGCTTCCATCGCGATCGCAACGAGATGGGTCCAGGGCTCCGCCTCGCCGCCATCGGCGGTCTCGGGAGCGGAAGGCTCGAGCGGCGCCTTGGGCGCGGCGGGATTTTCGGCGATCGCGAGCTCGGGCAGAACCAGCGGGCTTATCCCCGCGGGAATGCCGCGGGCGCGCAGGAAGGTGTGGAAATGCCCGTGCTCGGCCGGGCCCGCGCCGGCATTGCGCTTTGCCGCCGCATCGCTTGCCGGATGCGCGTGATAGAAATACTGCGCATGGCTTGCCGGATCATAGGCATCGCCGGCGGGGTAGTGTTGCCATTCATAGACGGTCCGCGCCTCGCCGAGCATGGCGGCGACGACCGAGCTATCCGCCGCCGCCAGCGCCTGTTGCGCATCGCGCAACGCGCCGCCATGCGCTTCCATCGCTTCCAACGCGGCGCGGGACAGTCGGGCGAGATCGACCATCGGATTTTTGCGGCACCCCCTGGCGGGGTTATGTCGCGCGGCCGCGCCTCTGGCAAGCGCGCAGCGGCGTCAGGAACGAGGGGGCCGCGCCAAGGTCGCCGCGGTCCAATCGACGATATCGCTCGCGACGCGCCGCCAGGCCGCGTTGGCGGCGCCAACGATCGAGGGCACATCGTTGCGGGCGGCGGGCGCCTCGGCCGCGAAGCTGCGCGAGGCGATGAAAGTCCGCTCCGGCATGCGCACGAGCTTTGCCGTGATCTCGATTCGCCATTTCGGCGCGCCCTCGCCGCCATAGACCGCCTCGAAATGCATGACCGTCGAAACCAGAGCGACATTGGCGCGCAGCTCGCCGTTTTGCGGGCCAACGGCGGCGATGCGATCGGCCTTGTCGAAGGACGCGATCAGCAGCGCCTGGAGCATCGAGGAGAGCCGGTCGGTCCAGGCGGCATCGGCGAAATAATCGAGGCTCGTCGGGCCGCGCGCCAGCGCAATGCGGGTGGTATCGAGCGCCGCTTCGGCCTCCGGCGCGTCGATGACGAGCTGGGTTGGGACCGCGCGCTGCGGTGCGGAGAACTGGGCCGCGGGGGTCAGGCGATAGAGCTGCGGCGGCGGCGCCGGCTGCGGCAGGATGCCGCCGCAGCCCGCGAGCGCGAGCGTCGCCAGAGCGGCGAGCGGGAATGCCAGGCGCGTCATTGCGGGCGGTATCCCTGACGACGATCGCCATAGAGCAGCAGCGATGGATCGCGCTCGATCGAGTTCATCGTCCGGTTCATCGTCGCGACCAGCGTGCTGGTCTGCGCCAGAAGCTGGCGCAGCTCGTCGAGCCCGTTCTGGGTGAAATCCTTGAGCGGCGCGCGGTTGTCGCGGACGAGACCGCGGAAATCGTTCACCGCGTCGCCCGCATTGGCGGCAAGCGTGTCCACCCGCACAGCAGCGTCGTTGAGGCTCGTGATCGCCTGTTTGAGGTCTTTCATGTCGGCCGCGCCATTGACGATAAGCTGGTCGATGTCGTTGCTGTGCGCGGCGGCGACCGCCGTAACCTTGCTGAGATTGTCGAGCGTCGCCGCCAGGGCGGCGCGGTTCTTGTCGTCGAGCGTGTCGGAGAGGCGCACGGTGAGGTCCGTCACCTTGTTCAAGAGCTGAGGGAAAGAGGCGACCAGCTGCTGGATGTCGGATTCGCGCGACCAGATGATCGGGTTGGGCTCGGTGCCGGTCATTTGGATGGGCGGCGCGGATTTGCTCCCGGGCGTGACTTCGACGGCCGCGCCGCCGGTCAGCGAGGTGATCTCGATCGAGGCGACCGAATCGGAGCGAATCGGCGCATCGGCATCGACCTCGACCGTGACCCGCACGCGGCCCGGATTGTCCGAATCGAGCCCGACGCGCACGACACGGCCGACGGTCACGCCGCTGATCCGGACCGGCGAGCCTTGACCGAGTCCGGTGCCGACATAGGCGAAATAGATGTCGTAGCGGGTTTTCGCTTCGTTGAATTGCGCGTGCGCCAGCCACAGCACGGCGATCACCACGCCGATACTGAGCGCAAGGACGAAGGTTCCGACGGCAACATAGGCGGCGCGGGTTTCCATGCTAGTCTCCGTCTCCCATCACGAGATTTGGCCGCGCAGCGCGTCCCCTCGGCCCGCTGAAATACTCCTTAATCCACGGATCGGTCTCTTGCAGCATCTGATCGAGCGTGCCGAGCTTGAGCCGGCCGTCGACCAGCACCGCGATGCGGTCGGCGAGCGCGACGAGACTGTCGAGGTCATGCGTCACCATCATCACCGCGAGGCCGAGGCTTTTCTGCAGATCGCGGAGCAGCATGTCGAAGGCCGAGGCGGCGATCGGATCGAGGCCGGCGGTCGGCTCGTCGAGGAACAGCAGCGCCGGATCGAGCGCCAGCGCGCGCGCCAGGCCCGCGCGCTTGCGCATGCCGCCCGAAAGCTGCGCCGGATATTTCCCCGCCGTGTCGGGTGGCAGACCGACCAGCGCGATCTTCAGCTCGGCGATGGTTTCCATCAGCGGCTTGGGCAGGTCGAGCTGCTGCTTCAGCGGCACCTCGATGTTCTCGGCGACGGTGAGCGAGCTGAACAGCGCGCCGTCCTGAAACAGCACGCCCCAACGCGCCTCGACGCTGCGGAACGCGGCGGGATCGAGCGCGGCGGGGTTGCGCCCGAACACCTCGACGGTTCCCCGGCTTGGGCGGATGAGGCCCAAGATCGCCCGCAGCAGGACGGATTTGCCCGCGCCCGAGGCGCCGACCACGGCCAGAACCTCGCCCGCATGCAAATCGAGATCGATCTGGCGGTGGAGAATCCGGCCGCCGATGCGGGTCTCGAGCCCGCGGACGCGCAGGATCGGCGCGTCAGATGTTGAGCTGGGCGAAGATGATTGAGAAGGCGGCATCAAAAATGATCACCAGAAAGATCGATTCGACCACCGAGAGCGTCGTGAGGCGCCCGACGCTTTCGGCGCTGCGCGTCACCGCCAGGCCTTCGCGGCAGCCGATCAGCGCGATGCAGACCGCGAAGAACGGCGCCTTCAGAATCCCCAGCCAAAAGCTCCATCCCGTGATCGCCCCTCGAAGCTGCTGCAAGAAGAGCGGCAACGGGATGCCGAGCGACAAGTCGCAGATGAACGCACCCCCGACCATCCCCATCACGTTGGCATAGAAAGTGAGCAGCGGCAATGTCACGGCGAGCGCGCACAAACGCGGCAGGACGAGCACCTCGATCGGATCGAGGCCGAGCGTCGTCATGGCGTCGATCTCTTCGTTGACCTGCATCGTGCCGATCTCGGCGGTGAAGGCGCTGCCCGAGCGGCCGGCGACGATGATCGCGGTCAACAGCACGCCAAGCTCGCGCGCGAAGGCGAGGCCGAGCAGATTGACGGTGAAAATCTCGGCGCCGTAATAGCGCAGCTGATCGGCGCCCTGATAGGCGAAGACGATGCCGACGAGAAAGGACAGGAGTCCGACGATCGGCAGGGCGGTGCTGCCGGTGCGCTGCATATGGCTGACAAAGGCAACGAAGCGGAAGCGCCCGGGATGGCGCAGCGTGCCAAGGCCGGTGATGACGACGAGGCCGAAGAAATCGAGCCCGCTGGCGATCTGGCGAATGGCGCTGCTGGTGATGCGCCCGAGCTCCGCAAGGAGATCGATCGGGCCGGCGCGCCGCTCGGGCGCCGCCGGCGCCGTTGCGCGGGCGAATTTCTCGGCCTGGCGCAGCAGCGGCGAAAACCGCGCATCGAGATGCTCGATCGTCGCCGCGGCCCCTCGACTCTCCAGCACGGCCACGAGACGCAGCAACAGCCATGCGCCGACCGTGTCGAGCGCCTCGACCTTGCTGCAATCGATCGCGACCCGCCGCGGCGGCGCCGCGCTCTCGAAGGCGCGGTCCAGCACTTTGAGCCGTGCATCGAGCAAGGCCGCGCTCGAGACGAGCCAGCGGCCGCCGGCGGCGAGGTCCAGACCTGGCCCCGCGCGTTTCGCCTCGATCCAAGCTTCCTCGGCCATGCCCTGCGTCGTTCTTTCCTGCGTCGCGGCAAGCGCCCGATTGAGCTTTCGCACGCCACGAAGTCGGGTAGATTAGCGGTTCTTTCGTCCGCGCGACACAAGGAGCCGAGCCGTGGATTTGAAGCAGCATGTCCGGGGCATTCCCGATTTCCCGAAGCCCGGGATCCTGTTCTACGATATCTCGACGCTGCTGAAGCATCCCGACGCCTGGCACGAGACCATCCGCCAGCTGGTCCAGGCACTGAAGCCGCTCGAGCCCGACCTCCTCGCCGGCATCGAGTCGCGCGGCTTTCTCCTCGCCGCGCCGGTCGCTTTTGCGCTCAATCGCGGCTTCGTCATGATCCGCAAGAAGGGCAAGCTGCCCGGTCCCACCATTCCGCACACCTATGATCTCGAATACGGCACCGACACGGTCGAGATTCAGTCGGACGCGATCACCGCCGGCCAGCGCGTCGCGGTGGTCGACGACCTGCTCGCCACCGGCGGCACCATGGCCGCCGCCGTGCGGCTCTGCCGCATGGTCGGCGCCAATGTCATTGGCACCGCCTTCATCATCGAGCTGAACTTCCTCAACGGCCGCACCCGCCTCGACGTTCCCGTCACCTCGCTGCTGCGCTACGAGTCCTAGCGAGGATCCGGCCGGCGACGAGGATCGCCAGCGCGACGAACACCAGCAGGAGCGTTGCGAGCGCGTTGATCTGCGGGCTGACGCCCAGGCGCACGCTCGAGAAGATCACCATCGGCAAAGTCGTCGCCGAGGGGCCGGTGGTAAAGCTCGCAATCACCAGATCGTCGAGCGAGAGGGTGAAGGCGAGCAGCCAGCCCGCAGCGAGGGCCGGCGCGATCAGCGGCAAGGTGATCGCGGCAAAGACCTTTGAGGGCCGTGCGCCGAGATCGAGCGCCGCTTCCTCGAGCGAGCGATCGAAGGCGGCGAGCCGCGCCTCGACCACGACCGAGACATAGGCCATGCCGAGCGTCACATGCGCGATGACGATGGTCAGAACGCCGCGGCCGCGCGGCCAGCCGATCGCCTCTTCGAGCGCGACGAACAGCAGCAGCAGCGAGAGGCCGGTGATGACCTCGGGCATGACGAGCGGCCCGGTCAGGAGCGCGCCGAAGAGGGTGCGGCCGGCAAAGCGCCGGTAGCGCGCCAGCGCGAAGCCGGCGAGCGTGCCGAGGATGAGAGCGCCGGTCGCGGCGAGGAGCGCGACCTCGAAGCTCGTCAGCGCCGCGCTCTTGATCTGCTCGTTCTCCAAGAGCGCGCCGTACCAGCGCGTCGAGAACCCGGCCCAGACGGTGACGAGCCGCGAGGCGTTGAAGGAATAAACGACGACCGACAGGATCGGCCCGTAAAGGAAGGCGAATCCCAACAGCAGCATCGCGGCGAGAAACGGCGACAAGCGTCCGCTCATGCGCTCTCCGCCGTCAAATAGCGCCGCAGCAGCCCCATCGGCACCACCAGAAGAGCGAGCATCGCCACCGCCACCGAGGCCGCGAGCGGCCAGTCGCGGTTGGTGAAGAACTCGTCCCACAGCACTTTGCCGATCATCAGCGTGTTGGGACCGCCCAAGAGATCGGGAATGATGAACTCGCCGCACATCGGGATGAAGACGAGAAGGCAGCCGGCGATCACGCCCGGCAGGGAGAGCGGGAAAGTCACGCGCCAAAACGCGCGCGCCGGACGGCAGCCGAGATCGAACGCCGCCTCGATCAGCGCCGGATCGAGCTTCTCGAGCGCCGCATAGAGCGGCAGAACCATGTAGGGCAGATAGGAATAGGTGAGGCCGACATAGATCGCGAAGGCGTTGTCGATGAGCGGCAGCGGCTGCTGCACGAGGCCGAGATCGAGAAGCAGATTGTTGATGAGGCCGTTGCCCTTGAGGAGCCCGATCCAGGCATAGACGCGGATGAGGAAGCTCGTCCAGAACGGCAGGACGACGAGCAGCAGCAGCGCGTTGCGCCAGCGCGCCGGCGCGCGGACGATGCCATAAGCGAGCGGATAGCCGAGGAGAAGGCAGAGCAGCGTGCCCGCCGCGGCAAAGCCGATGGCGTTCAGGTAGGCGCGGACATAAAGGCTGTCGCTCAGGAGGAAGAGATAATTCGCCGCGCTCGCATGCAGCCTGCCATCGGCGAGGAGCGGCGTATAGGGCGGAATCCGCATCGCCTGCTCGGCAAGGCTGATCTTGAGTACGATGGCGAAGGGCGCGAGGAAAAAGAGCGCGAGCCAGCCATAGGGCAGCGCCACCACCCCGAGCCGGCGCAGCCGGTCGGAGGCGCGCCGAGCGGCGTCCGGCGCGGCGCTCACGGCTCCAGCACCAACCCGGCCTCGCGCGCCCAGCCCAAAGCGACCGCCTCGCCGGGCGCGAAGGGCGCGCCCATGCGGCGCTCGGCATTGGCGAGGGTCACGCGCAGGATTTTGCCGGTCGGCAATTCGATCTCGACATCGGACGCTTCGCCGCGATAAGCGAGCGCGCGCACTCGCCCCGACAGCGCATTCGCCCAGCGCGGATCGGGGCTTGGCGCGAGCGCGATCTTCTCGGGCCGCAGCGCCAGCGCGACCGCGGTGCCGGGCGCAAGCGCGCGCTCATGCGCAACCGAGAGCGCGCCGCCCGCCTCCGCACTCTCCAGCGAGAGGACGCCGTTCTCAGCGGCGATCACGCGCGCGGCGATGAGATTGACGGCGCCAAGGAAGCCGGCAACGAACCGGTTGGCGGGATATTCATAGACCTGGCCGGGCGGTCCCATCTGGACGATACGGCCCTCATTCATCACCGCGACGCGCGAGGCCATGCTCATCGCCTCGTCCTGGTCGTGCGTCACCATCAGGAAGGTGATGCCGACGCGGCGCTGAATGCGCACCAGCTCGAAGCGGGTTTCCTCGCGCAGCTTGCGGTCGAGCGCGGTCAGCGGCTCGTCGAGCAGCAAGAGCTTCGGCTCCTTCACCAGCGCCCGCGCGAGCGCGACGCGCTGCTTCTCGCCGCCCGAGAGCTGGTTGGGCTTGCGCCGCGCCAAGGCACCGAGTTGCACGAGATCGAGCATCGCCGCGACGCGCGCGGCGATCGCGGCGCGCGGCAGCCCGTCCTGGCGCAGGCCGAAAGCGACATTGTCGAAGACCGTCATGTGCGGGAAGAGCGCGTAGGACTGGAACATCATGTTGACCGGCCGCGCATAGGGCGGCACGCCCGCCATGTCCTGCCCGTCGATGAGGATGCGCCCTTGATCGACCGCCTCGAACCCGGCGAGCAGCCGGAGCAGCGTGGTCTTGCCGCAGCCCGACGGGCCCAGCAGGGCGAAGAACTCGCCCGATTCGAGCGCAAAGGAGACGCCGGCGACAGCCGGCGACGCCGCGCCCGGATAGCGCTTCACCACCCCTTCGACCGCGAGATGCGACACCATCGCGGCTACTCGCCCGTCTTGATGCGCGTCCAGGCGCGGGTGCGCAGCCGTTCATATTGCGGCGTGACCAGCTTGTCGAAGAAGAGCCGCGCGCGCACGGCGGCGGGCGGATAGATATTGGGATCGCTCGTTAGCGCCTTCTCCACCAGCGGCGTTGCCGCACGATTGGGATTGGCATAAGCGACCGCGTCGCTGATCGCCGCCGCGACCTCGGGGCGCAAAATGTAATCGATGAATTTGAGCGCGTTGCCGGGATGGGGCGCATCGGCAGGGATCGCCATCATGTCGATCCAGATCATCGCGCCTTCCTTGGGGATGGTGTAGGCGATAACGATGCCGTTCTTCGCTTCGCGGGCGCGATTGCGCGCCTGGACGATATCGCCGGAATAGCCCCAGGCCACGCAGAGATCGCCATTGGCGAGGCCGTTGATGTATTCCGAGGAATGGAACTTGCGGATGAAGGGGCGGATCGCCGTCAGCACCGTGGCGGCGCGGTCGAGATCGGCCGGAGCGCGGCTCAAAGGATCGCCGCCCAAATAGGCGAGCGCCGCGGGGATCATCTCCTGGGCGGAATCGAGCAGCGAGATTCCGCAAGCGGCCAGCGTCTTGGCATTTTTCGGATCGAAGATCAGCGCCGAGCTGTCGGTCGGCGCGTGATCGCCCAGCGCCGCTTTGACCTTGGCGCGGTTATAGCCATAGCCGGTCGTGCCCCACATATAGGGCACGCCATATTGATTGCCGGGATCGGCATTGGCGGCGGCGGCCAAAAGAAGCGGATCGAGATTGCCGTAATTCTTGAGCTGGCTCTTGTCGATCTTGCGGTAGACGCCCGAGGCGGCCTGGCGCGCGAGATAGGGCGAGGCCGAGGGCACGACGACGTCATAGCCCGAATGCCCGGCGAGGAGCTTCGCCTCGAGCGTCTCGTTGCTGTCATAGACGTCATAGGTGACCTTGATCCCGGTCGCCTTCTCGAAATTCGCGATGGTGTCGGGCGCGATGTAATCCGACCAATTGTAGACGTTGAGGCGCGGCTCCTCGGCCGCGGCGGGCGCGGCGGCGACCAGGCACGCGAGAAGGAAGGCGGCGATGCGCAGCATCAGCGATGCCCGGCGCCCGAATCCGAGGCCGGCCGCGAGGAAAGGCGCGTCACTGCTGGTGGGCGCGGTTGAATTTGAGCTCGCTCTGCGACAATTGGAATCCGACGATCACGGTATAGACATTGCCGAGCTGCGGATTCTCGAGCGGCAGATGCGCCGTGATGTTGTCGGTCGCGCGGACCGTCGGCGCGTCCTTGGGGAAGTCGACGCCCAGGCTGAATTGCTGCTTGCCGAGGATATTGCCGGCGCTGTCGGCGATCGCAACGAAGTAAGGCAGGTCGATATGCTGAATGCTCGGCGAGGTGCGCAGAGCGGCGAATTCGATCGACAGCTTGGTGGCGACGCCCTTCGCTTCCTTGTCGCAATCCGAATGTACCGACGCGATCCGGCCCGCGGTCTGGATGGTCTGCACGCTGCTGTTGGGCACCAGCCGGGCCAGGGTCTGCAGATCGGGAACCGTGGTCGTCGCCGGGCAGGTATAGCCGGTCTTGTAGGTGCCCCCGCCGCTCGAGCACGCAGCCAAGAAGAACGCCGCTGGGACGATCAACGCCGCGGCACGCACCGCTCTCGCCACTCGGTCCATCGCCCCTTCCTTGCGCTCGATCTCTGTACTAGGTTGCTGGCTTGCGGCAGCCGGCCAACCGGCACGCACTCTATGCGACGCGTGCGCGGGGCACAAGCGTCGGGCGAGACGCCGCGACGATACGGATGGCGGTCTATACCGACGTACCCGACGACGAGCTGAGGAGCTTTCTCGCCGAATACGCGCTGGGCGAGCCGATCTCGTGCAAGGGCATCGCCGAAGGCGTCGAGAACTCCAACTACCTGCTGCGCACCGAGCGCGGCACCTTCATCCTGACGCTCTACGAAAAGCGAGTCGCGCCGGCCGACCTGCCGTTTTTCCTGGCGCTGATGGACCATCTCGCCAAGAAGGGCATCGCCTGCCCGACGCCGATTCACGGCCGCGACGGCAAGGCGCTGCGCCTGCTCTGCGGCCGGCCGGCGGCGATCGTCAGCTTTCTCGACGGCATGTGGCCGCGCCGCATCCTGCCGGTCCATTGCGCCGGGCTGGGCGGCGCCCTCGCCCAGCTTCACCTCGCCGTCGCGGATTTCCCAGGCCGGCGCGCCAATGATCTCTCGCTCGACGGCTGGCGCAAGCTTTACGAGGCCTGCCGCGTCCGCGCCGACACGATCGAGCCGGGGCTCGCCGCCGAGCTCGAGGCCGAGCTTGGCGCGCTCGAGCGCGCCTGGCCGAAGGATTTGCCGCAAGGCGTCATCCATGCCGATCTCTTCCCGGACAACGTCTTCTTCCGCGGCGAGGCGGTGTCGGGGTTGATCGACTTCTACTTCGCCTGCACCGATGCCTTCGCCTATGACGTCGCGATCTGCCTCAACGCCTGGTGCTTCGAGACCGATGGCAGCTTCAACGTCACCAAGGCGCGCCTTCTGCTCGGCCAATACCGCGCCAAGCGGCCCTTCAGCGCGGCGGAGTTCGCGGCCTTGCCGCTCTTGGCGCGGGGCAGCGCACTGCGCTTTCTCCTGACGCGGCTCTACGACCTGCTCCACCACCCGGCGGGCGCGCTGGTGAAGCCCAAAGACCCGAAGGAATATCTGATGAAGCTGCGCTTTCACCGCGGCGTGTCGCAAAGCAGCGCCTACGGGCTCGATCCGTGAGCGAAGGCGACGCGCCGGCGGTCGACATTTACACGGACGGAGCCTGCAGCGGCAATCCGGGCCCGGGCGGCTGGGGCGCGCTGCTCGTCGCCAAGGGCCACGAGAAGGAGATCTCGGGCTCGGCCAATCCGACCACCAACAACCGCATGGAGCTGATGGCGGCGATCCAGGCGCTCGAGACGCTGAAGCGGCCGAGCCTCGTGCGGCTTCACACCGACAGCATGTATTTGCGCGACGGCATCACGCGCTACATCCACAATTGGAAGCGCAATGGCTGGAAGACCGCCGACAAAAAGCCGGTGAAGAATGTCGATCTGTGGCAGCGGCTCGAAGCGGCGATCGAGCGCCACCGCGTCGAGTGGCGCTGGGTCCGTGGCCATTCCGGCCATCCCGAAAACGAACGCGCCGACGCGCTCGCCCGACAAGGCGTCGAGCAGGCGCGCGGCGCGGCCGACCTTGGGCGGGAAAGCCCTTAAAGTGCGCGGAGGATGGCGTCGGCGCTCGAGACCTCGAAGGCGCCGGGTGCCTCGACATTGAGCGCCTTGACGACGCCGTTATCGACCACCATCGCATAGCGCTTGGAGCGGACGCCCATGCCGGGCGCCGAGAGGTCGAGATCGAGCCCAAGCTGCTTCGTGAAGGCGGCGGCGCCGTCGGCCAGCATCAGCACCTTGCCGTCGGTGTTCTGCGCCTTGCCCCAGGCGCCCATCACGAAGGCATCGTTGACCGCGAGGCAGGCGATGGTGTCGACGCCCTTCCCCTTGATCTGTGCCGCCTTCTCGACGAAGCCCGGCAGATGCTTGGCCGAGCAGGTCGGGGTGAAAGCGCCGGGCACGGCGAAGAGCACGACTTTCTTGCCGCCGAAAATCTCGTCGGTCGAAATATCCTTGGGGCCTTCGGCCGTCATGGTCTTGAGCTTGGCCGAGGGAATCTTGTCGCCAACCGCGATGGTCATCGCCGCCTCCTCATTGGTCTTGCGAATACGCCGCTCACCATAGCGGCTCGATTGGGAAAAATCACGCCCGGCGCCTCCCCGCGTCAGCGCCCCGCGGCCCCGGTCAGCGCCTGCGTCACCGCGCCGGCGGTGAGGAGCTCCGGCAAGGGCAGTCCGCCCGGCGCGCTGGGGCCGTAGACCGCGTTGAAAGGAATGCCGTAGCGCTTGAAACGATAGAGATAGGCGGCGATGGCCGGGTCGGGCCGTGTCCAATCGGCGCGCATTGCGATCACTTTCGGGCGATCGAGCGCCTGGCGCACGCCGGCCGAATCGAGCACCAGCCGCTCATTGACCTTGCAGGTAAGGCACCAATCGGCGGTAACGTCGACGAAGACGATATTGCCGTCGCGCACCAGGGTCGGGATCGCCGCGGGATCGAAGGCGCGCCAGATGCCGCTCGCCGGCGCCGTCTCGGCGGGCGGGCGCGCCGCCGCCGGCACGAGCAGCGCCGCCGCCAGCGCCACGCCGAGCATCGCCCAGCGCGGCCCGGCATCGCGCAGCCAAGCAAGGGTCGCCGCGACGATCGCCATCAGCACGCCGATGCCGAGCGCCGCGCGCAGGCCGATCTCGCCTTGGAGCACGAAGAGCAGCCAGGCTGCGCTCGCCGCCAGCAGCACCCCGAGGACGCGCCGGAGATGGATCATCCAGCGTCCCGGCCGCGGCAGGAGAGCGGCCACCCGCGGCAAAGCGGCGACGAGGAAATAGGGCAAGGCCATGCCGAAGCCGAGGGCGAGGAAGATGGCGATGATCTCGCGCGGGCCGGCGCCCAAGGCAAAGCCCAGCGCCGTGCCGAGGAACGGCGCCGAGCACGGCACGGCGAGAAGCGTCGCAAAGGCGCCGGCGGCGAAATTGCCGAGATTGGCGCGCTCGCCCAGCGCGGCGATCCCGGCGGGCAGCGGCACCTCGAACAGCCCCCAAAGATTGCAGGCAAAGAGCGTCAGGATGGCGACCAGGAAGACGAGGAAATAGGGGTTCTGGAACTGAACGCCCCAGCCGACGGCAAGCCCGGCGGATTTGAAGCCGGCGGTGACCAGCGCCAGGACCAGAAACGACGCGACAATGCCCGCGCCGGTGCCAAGGAAGCCGCGCCGCACCCGGCCCGGGCTTTGCCCCGGCTTCGGCAAGGCCGCGAGCAGCTTCAAGGACAGCACCGGCAGCACGCAGGGCATGAGGTTGAGGATGAGCCCGCCGAGCAGCGCCAAACCGAGCATCGCCGCGAGGGTGGCGAGATCGACCAGGGCCGGGCCGCGCACCGGGGTGATGCTGCCCTCCATGGCGCGCGCGCCGTCGATGAGGGTGACGGCGAGCGGGTGGCCGGGCAGCGATGCCCAATCGCCGCTGACCGGAAGGCGCAGCACCATGCCGTCGCTGTCGCCGAGGACGAGCGGCGCGCCGAAGCCGACCGCCTGCGGCGATTCGATGAAGGCATCGGGCGCCGTCAGCGCGCGGCTGCTGCGCACCTGCAGATCGAGCACCGGCGGGCTCCCGGCACGCAGCACCGCGCTTTCGAGCGCAAGCCCCGATTCCGTGCCGTCGCCCGGCACCAGCGCCTCGTAGCGCTGGATAAGCCGTCCGAAGGCGGCGCCATCGCCCGCAACCGGCAGATCGAGGGCGAGCGTGGTCTTGTAGGGAATGCAGACATCGTTGCAGGTGAGGTAATCGAGCTTGGCGCGCAGATGCAGCGGCTCGCCGGGCTGGGCGAGCCGCGCTTCGATCGGCAGCACCACCGCGCCGGTATAGCCGACCGTCTCCAGCCCCAGCACCGAGAAGCGCTCGGGCGCCGGCCATTCCATCGTCGCGCCGGCGAGATTGTCCGAGCCGGTCCAATCGAGCTGCGGCGGATAGCCGGCATCGCCCGGCGCGCGCCAATAGATTTTCCAATGCGGCTGCAGGGCGAATTCGAGCCCGAGCTTGATTTGCTGCGCATCGCCCAGCGCGGCCTGGCCGGCGATGAGCCGGACCTTGCCCTGATCGGTTTGAAACCAGGGCGAGGCCGCTTCCTCTTGCGCCTGGGCGGAAAGCGGCAGAAGCGCCGCCAAGACCGCGAGAAACCGGCAAAGCCCGTGGATCGGCAATCGTCTCATATGCCCCTTAAGGATATCCCTCTTATATAAGCTGGCCAGCGCCCGCCAAGGTCACGAATTCGTCAGGCTCGCGGCGCGGCCCCGCTTATCCGGCGCGCCGCGCCGGCTTGCAAGGCGGCGCGGTGTCGCTTATCTGAACCCAAGAAGGAATTGGCCCCGTGACGTCGCTCGCCGGACAATTGCTCATCGCCATGCCGCAAATGCAGGACCCGCGCTTCGCCCGCTCGGTGGTCTTTCTCTGCGCGCATAGTGCGGACGGTGCGATGGGCCTCGTCATCAACAAGATCGTGGAACAGCCCTCGATCGCCGAGGTGATGGGCCAGCTCGGCCTCACCGGCGAGGGTTTCCGCGATGCGCCGGTGCATTTCGGCGGGCCGGTCGAATCGGGACGCGGCTTCGTGCTGCATTCGGCTGACTACACCGAGGCGGCGACATTGGTCGTTGGCGCAAGCATCGGCCTCACCGCGACCATGGACATTTTGCGCGCGATCGCCGGCGGCGCCGGGCCGCGGCGGCGCCTTCTCGCGCTCGGCTATGCCGGCTGGGGTCCGGGCCAGCTCGATGCGGAGATCCAGGCCAATGGCTGGCTGCACGTCGCGGCCGATGACGATCTCATCTTCGATGTCGGCTTCGACGACAAGTGGCGCCGCGCCATCGCCAAGCTCGGCGTCGATCTGTCGGCCCTCTCCGGCGAGGCCGGCCACGCCTGACCGCTCCGGCCGCGACCTGAGTCACGCGCCGGGCTTGCGCTTCTGCCATTCGCTCGCAAGCAGGCCGAAGAGAACGTGGTCCTGCCATTTGCCGTTGATGCAGAGATATTCGCGCGCATAGCCCTCTTCGCGGAAGCCCGCCTTGCGCAGCAAGGCGCGGCTCGGCACGTTGTGCGGCAGGCAGGCCGCCTCGACGCGATGCAGCCGCAGGCGCTCGAAGGCGAATTTGAGCGTCAGCTCCAAGCCTTCGGTCATGTAACCCTGGCGCGCGAAACGCTCGCCGATCCAATAGCCGATGCTGCAACTCTCGGCGACGCCGCGCCGCACATTGGTGAGGCTGATGCCGCCGAGCTGCGCGCCGTCCTCGACGCGAAAAAGGAGGAAGGTGTAGCCCTGATCGCTGTGCCACTCGAAGGCATAGCGCGCGAGCCGGCGCCGGAACGCGGCCCGAGTCAACGCATCGTCGCTCCACAACGGCTCCCAGGGCGTGAGGAAAGCGCGCGAGGCTTCGCGCAGCTCGGCCCAGGCCTGCCAATCCTGGCGCTCGGGCGCGCGCAGCGCCAAGACCCGGCCGACGAGGCGAAAGGGAGGCGGGGCCGCGCCGAACAGGCGTTGCAGACGAAGCAGATCGAGCGCCACCCCCGCCCCCGTTTCCTGCCTCAAGGTTTCAGCTGTTCGACAAGGCGATCATAACCCTCGATCCGGCCGATCGGCCCGAGCGCCGTCAGCGTCGGCGCCGCCGCGGCGAGCCGGCGCGCGACGCGGATCACCGAATCCTCGTCGACCGCGTCGATGTGGCGCACCAGTTCCGCCGGATCGAGCGGCCGGCCAAAGACCAGCATGTGATTGGCCTGCTGCTCGCAGCGCGCCGTCGTTCCCTCGAGCGACATGAGCAGCCCCGCCTTGAGCTGGGCGCGCGCACGCTCGAGCTCGGCCGGCTCGAGCCCCGCTTCGAGCCGGCGGATCTCGGCGGTCAAGGCCGGCATGAGCTCGCTCGCCTCGTCCTCGCCGGTGCCGGCATAGATGCCGAAGAGCCCGCCATCGCTGTAGCTATGGCTGAAGGAATAGATCGAATAGACGAGGCCGCGCTTCTCGCGAATCTCCTGGAAGAGGCGCGAGGACATGCCGCCACCGAGCGCGGTCGACAGTATCGAGGCGGCGTAGTAATCGCGATCGGCGAAGGCGAAGCCGGGGAAGCCCAGCAGCACATGGACCTGCTCGAGCTCGCGCTCTTCGCGCCAATCGCCGCCGACATAGCGCGCCGGCTCGGTCGCCGCCGCGCTATGCGCCGTCAGCGCCGCGAAGGAGCGCTCGGCCGCGGCGACGAGCGCGTCATGACTGACATTCCCGGCGGCGACCAGCAGCATGCCCGGCGCGGCGTAGGTGCTGTGCATGTAGCCCGCGACGCTGTCGCGATCGAGCTGCTTGACGATTTCGCTGCGGCCCAGCACCGGCTGGCCCATCGGCTGATCGGGATAGGCGCACTCCTGGAAGAGGTCGTAGATGATGTCGTCGGGCGTATCCTGCGCCTGGCCGATCTCCTGGAGGATCACCGCGCGCTCGCGCTCCAGCTCGTTCGCATCGAAGATCGAGTTCTGGAGAATATCGGCGAGGATGTCGACGGCGAGCGCGACATCCGCCTTCAGCACCTTGGCGTAATAGGCGGTGTGCTCGCGCGAGGTATAGGCGTTGACATGCCCGCCCACCGCCTCGATCTCGGCGGCGATGTCGAGCGCGCTGCGCCGCTGCGTGCCCTTGAACGCCATATGCTCCAAGAGATGGGCGACGCCATTGATGGCGGCAGGCTCGTGGCGCGTGCCGACATCGACCCAGACGCCGATCGAGACGGTCTCGACCGAGTCCATGCGATCGGTGACGACGCGCATGCCATTGGCGAGCCGGCTCATTGTCACGGTCATGATGCGGCTCCGGCGAGAACCGCGCTCGCATGGGCGCGGATGAAATCCTCGACGGCGCCGAGGTCGTTGGCAAGAGCGGGCGCGCGCTCGGGCGCCGTCAACACCCCCGCGAGCCGAACCGGCATCTCGGGCTTCTTGCCGATCGCGCGCTCGACCGCCTCGGGGAATTTCGCCGGATGCGCCGTCGCCAGCGCCACCATCGGCGTGGCCCGATCGGCGCGCTTCGCCTTGGCGGCGGCGACCGCGACCGCGCTGTGCGGATCGAGGATCACGCCGGTCGCGCGATAGGTCGCGGCGATCTCCGCGAGGATGCCGGCATCGTCGACGCGCTGCGCGGCAAAGAGCGCGGCCGCTTGATGCCATTCGGCGCGCGAGGCCGGCAGCGTGCCGTCGCGGCGGAACGCCGCCATGGCCGCGGCGACGCGCGCCGCATCGCCGCCCGCGAGCTCGAAATAAAGCCGCTCGAAATTGCTCGAGACCTGAATGTCCATGCTCGGCGACAGCGAGGGCTCGACCGCGCCGATGGTCATGGCGCCGTCATTGATGAAGCGCGCGAGGATGTCGTTGCGGTTGGTGCCGATGACCAGCTGGCTGATCGGCAGCCCCATGCGGCGCGCGCCATGTGCGGCATAGACATTGCCGAAATTGCCGGTCGGCACCGCGAACGCGACCCCGCGCTCGGGCGCGCCCAGCGCCGCGGCGCTCGCGACGTAATAGACGATCTGCGCCATGATGCGCGCCCAATTGATCGAATTGACAGCAGAGAGCGCGAGCTCGGCGCGAAACCGCGCATCGGCGAACATCGCCTTCACCAGGTCCTGGCAATCGTCGAAGGTGCCGTCGATGGCGATCGCGTGGACGTTGGGCGAGGCGACGGTCGTCATCTGCCGGCGCTGGATGTCGGAGATGCGGCCTTTGGGATAGAGCATGAAGATGTCGATCGCGTCGCGGTCGCGGCAGGCGGCGATCGCCGCCGAGCCGGTATCGCCCGAGGTCGCGCCGATGATGGTGGCGCGCGCGCGGCGCTGCTTCAGCACATGATCGAACAGCCGGCCGACGAGCTGAAGCGCGAAATCCTTGAAGGCAAGGGTCGGGCCGTGAAACAGCTCCAAGAGGAAGAGCCCGTCGCCCAATTCCCTCAGCGGCGCGACCGCCGGATCATCGAAATCGCGATAGGCGTCGGCGACCATGCGCTCCCAATCGCGCGGCGCGATCGTGCCGTCGAGGAACGGCGCCATCACCCGCGCGGCGATCTCGGCATAGGGCTTGCCGCGAAAGCTCGTCAGCTCTTCGGCCGAGAGCTTCGGCCAGGCAGTCGGCACGAAGAGCCCGCCATCGGGCGCCAATCCCGCGAGCAGCGTCTCGTCGAAGGGCAGGTGGTGCGGCGGGCGCCTGGCGTCGCGGGTGCTCGTATAGGGCAAAATCCGATCCCCAATTCCAGCGAAACCGGAAGAGCCTAGTCCCCGCCAGCGCGCCCCGCAACCGGGCGACTCCGCCGCGTGCCGGCGCAAAGCCAAACGCCACGCATTGGAATCTCTCGATAAATTGGCTTTGTTTCGTAATTCTAAGGTTCGCACTTCACCCGCCGCGCAACCGCGTGACGCTTTTCGCGTACAGACGCTTTTTAGATGGCCCGCCGCTGCCTGGCGGTCAAGGCGGCGGCGCGAAAATGCCCCGCCCTCACCGCTTGATCACAGGTCGAGCACCAGCCGCTCGGTCTTCGAGCCCGAGCAGCAGATCATCATCGTCTTGTTGGCCTTGCGCTCCGATTCGGTCAGCACCACGTCGCGGTGATCGGGGACGCCTTCCAGCACCTTGGTCTCGCAGGTCCCGCACACCCCCTCGAGGCAAGAGGACGGGACATCGAGGCCGGCATCGAGCAGGGTTTCGAGAATCGTTTTGCCCGGCGCGATCGTAAAGCTGCGCCCGGTCTTGGCGAGAACGACGGTGAAGCCGCCCTCGGCCGCGGGCGCCTCCTTGGGCGTGAAATACTCGACATGGATTTGGTCGCGCGGCCGGTCCTTGGTCGCCTCCTCGAAGGCCGCGAGCATCGGCAAGGGTCCGCAGCAATAGATATGCGCTCGCGGGTCGGCTTTGGCCACCACCGCCGCGATATCGAGCATCTTGCCGCCAGGCTCGCCGTCGAAGTTGAAAGTGAGCTTTGCCCCCGGATGCGCGGCGACCGCAGCGATCGGCTCGCGGAATGCGGCTTCCTTGCGCGTGCGCACGCAATCGTAAAGCTCGAAGGGCCGGCCCAGCGCGATGAGGCGCTGGATCATGCACCACAGCGGCGTGATGCCGATGCCGCCGGCGATGAAGAGCGAATGCGCCGCGTCCTCGGCGAGCGGAAAATTGTTGCGCGGGCCGGCGACCGGGATCATCGCGCCGACGCGCAGACTGTCATGCACCCAGGTGGAGCCGCCGCGGCTCGCGCGGTCGCGCTGCACCGCGATCAGGTAGCGATGCCGCTCCGTTTGCGGATTGACGAGCGAGTAGGAGCGCACGACGCCGCTCGGCAAAAGCAAATCGATATGCGCCCCGGCCGTGAAGGGCGGCAACTCGGCGCCTTCGGGGTCGCGCAGCTCGTAGGAGTGAACGCCCTCGGCTTCCCAGGTGACGGCATGCACCCGCAGCCGGCGCTCGCTGTTCTCGGTCATGATGTGAAGTTGGTCCCGCTCAGCGCCGGTTCAATGCTTGTGAAAGCCCGCCAGCCGGGTCAGCCGGCGCACGCCGCGGCCGACGATCATATCCTTGGCGGCAGCGAAGAATTCCTGGAAATGCGGCATCTTGCCATGCGCCTCGAACGCCGCCGCATCGGCATAGACCTCGTAGAGCGTGATTTTCGTCGGATCATCCGCCTGTTGCGTTACGTCGAATTGCAGGCAGCCAGGCTCTTTCGCCACCGAGGCCTGCGCATTGGCGAGAATCAGCGGTACGAAAGCGGCAACGCTCTCGGGCTTCACCTGAAACTCGGCGATAAGGACGAAATGGGCCATCGGGTTACGCTCCTTCTTGGCGAGACTTAAGCGTTGAGATAGCGCGCCCGCAAGTGGCGCTCGAAGATCGCGGCATCGAGCGGCTTGCCGGTCGCCTGGGTGACGAGCTCGGCGCTCGAATAGCGTGAGGCCTTTTCGTGGACATTCGCGCGCAGCCAGGCGAAGAGCGGCGCGAATTCGCCCCGAGCGATGCCCGGCTCGATCGCCGGATCGGCGCGCTTCGCCGCATCGAAGAGTTGCGCCGCGGTCATCGCGCCGAGCGTGTAGGTCGGGAAATAGCCGAAGGCTCCGTCATACCAATGGATGTCCTGAAGGCAGCCCTCGCGGTCGTTCCGCGGTTCGATCCCGATGAGTGCGCGCATTCCGTCGCGCCATGCGCCGGGCAATTCCTCGAGCGGCAAATCGCCGGCGAGCAGCGCGCGCTCGAGCCGGTAGCGCAGGATCACATGGCCGGGATAGGTCACCTCGTCGGCATCGACGCGGATAAGGCTGCGCTCAACCCGCGTATCGAGCCGGTAGAGATTCTCGCCCTCCCATTCGGGCCCGCCGCGCCCGAAAGCGTCGCGCAGCAGCGGCGCCATGAAATCATGGAAGGCGCGCGAGCGGCAGACCTGCATCTCGACGAGCAGCGATTGGCTTTCATGAATCCCCATGCCGCGCGCCTTGCCGACCGGCTGGCGCCGCCAAGCCTCGGGCAGGCCGCGCTCATAGAGCGCGTGGCCGGTCTCGTGCAGCACGCCCATCAGCGCGCGGCGGAAATCCCCCTCGTCATAGCGCGTCGTAATGCGCACATCGTCGGGCGTGCCGCCGCAGAACGGATGAAGGCTGATATCGAGCCGGCCGTGATTGAAATCGAAACCCAGCCGCTCCATCAGCTTCACCGCGATGTCGCGCTGCGCGGCGATCGGAAAGGGGCCTTGCGGCGCCGCCGGCTTGGGGCGGCGCGCCTGCGCTTCGAGCGCGCCCTCGATAAGCCCCGGCAGCGATCGCGCCAACGGCTCGAACACGCGATCGATCGCCGCGGTCGAGCCGTCGGGCTCATATTGATCGAGCAGCGCATCGTAGGCCGAGCGGCCGAGCCGCTCCGCCTTCAATTGCGCGACCTTGCGCGTCAGATCGAGCAGGCGGCGCAAGGCCGGCAGCACCGCGGCGAAATCATTGTTGGGCCGCGCCTGGCGCCAGATCATCTCGCAGGCCGATGCGGCTTTGGAGGAGGCCTCGACCAAATCCGCCGGCACGGCGGCGTTGTGCAGCCAGGAGCGGCGCATCTCGCGCAGATTGGCGCGCTGCCACGGATCGAGATCGTTCTGCGTGTCGGCGCCGGCGAGAAGCTCCGGCATCGCCGCGTCAGTCACGATCTCATGACAGGCAAGCTTCAGCCCGGCCAATTGCTCGGCGCGCGCCTCGGCGCCGCCCTCGGGCATTTGCGTTGCCATATCCCAATGCAGCACGGCTTGCGCTTCGCGCAGAGTGCCGAGGCGGCGGAAGCGGGTTTCGAGCTGCGCATATGGACTCGGAGTCACGATCGCCCTCCCAGGCGCCGGCGGGCGAACCGGATATAGATCACGATCAACGCCAGCGCCAAGGCATACCAGGTGATCGCGTATTGCAGATGGTTGTTGGGCAGATCGGTGATGGTCTGGCCGCCCTTCGGCCAGCCGCCGGGATTGGGCGTCGCGTCGGCATCGACGTAAAATGGCAGGACTGGAGCGACGCCCGCGGCCTTCGCCATGGCCGGCAGGTCGATCCAAAACCAGGAATTGCGCTGCGGCTCATTCTCGGGCGTGAACCAGCCCTTGCCTTCGGGAAGACGCAGCAGGCCCGTCACCCGGACGCGGCCCTGTGGCTCGCCCGCCGCACGCGTCGCCGGCGCTTCGCGGTCGGTCGGAACGAAGCCGCGATCGACCAGTAGGATCGCGCCATCGGCAAGGCGCAACGGCGTGACGATGTGAAAGCCTTGCTCGCCGCGCAGCGATTGCGCGTGAAGATCGAGCTCCTGCGCGTTGAGGAACTCGCCCTCGGCCGTAACCGGATGGAATTCGAGCGCGCGCGCGGCGGCAAGCGAGGATGGCAAGGGCATCGGGGCCGCGTGAAGCCCCGCCTGGCGCTCGGCGATCAGCCCCTCTTTCCAGTGCAGGCGCTGCACCTGCCAAGTGCCAAGCCCGAGAAGGAGAAGAAAGCCGAGCGCGGCCCAGAAGGACGGCCAGAACAGCGAAGCGCGCGTCACCGCGATCAGGCGCCGTCCAAGAGGTGATGGCGAAACTGCATGGCGATGAGCCAGGCCTTCATCACCCGCAGCATCCAGATGGCGCCGCCGATGATGAAGGCGGTCCAGAGCACGGCATGAACCCAGAGCGGCGGCGCAAAAGCGAGCTCGACCAAACTCGCGCAAAGAAGCACGAGCGCGCCGAGAACGAGGATCACGAGAGCCGCCGGGCCATCGCCCGCATCCTCGGCGGCGAGATCGAGACCGCAAGCGGCACAGCGCGGCGCCACCGCGAGAAGGCCGTCATAGAGCTTGCCCTTGCCGCAACGCGGGCAGCGACAGGCAAGCGCCACCTGGAGAGCGGAGACCGGCGGATAGGCGCCCGCCGCGTTCATCGGCTATTCGGCGCCAATCGCGCCAGCGCCGCCGCCCCACCAATAGATGCAGATGAAGAGGAACAGCCACACCACGTCGACGAAGTGCCAGTACCACGCCGCGGCCTCGAAGCCGAAATGATGCTCCGGCCGGAAATGCCCCTTGATCGCGCGGATAAGGCAGACGGTGAGGAAGGTCGTGCCAATGATCACATGGGCGCCGTGGAAGCCGGTCGCCATGAAGAAGGTCGAGGGATAGATGCCCTGGGTGAAGCCGAAGGAGGCGTGGGTGTATTCGTAGGCTTGCAGCCCGGTGAAGCAGATGCCGAGGAAAACCGTCACCGCCAGGCCTTGGATGAGACCCTTGCGGTCGCCTTCAATGAGCGCGTGATGCGCCCAGGTGACGGTCGTCCCCGAGGTCAGGAGAACGAGCGTGTTGAGGAAGGGGATCTCGAAAGGATCGAAGGGATGAATCCCCTTGGGCGGCCATACCCCGCCCATCGCATCGGTCGGAAACAGCGCGGCGCTGAAGAAGGCCCAGAAGAAGGCGGCAAAGAACATCACCTCAGAGGCGATGAACAGCGCCATGCCGAAGCGCAGACCGATCTGCACCACCGGATTGTGATAGCCGCCATAAACCGCCTCGCGGATGACGTCGCGCCACCACACGAACATGACGCAGAGCACGCCGATGAAGCCGAGCGTCATCACCGTCCAGCCATAGCCGTGCATGAACAGCACGCCGCCGCCGGCGAGCACGCCCGCGACGAGCGCGCCGACGATCGGCCAGGGCGAGGGCTCGACGAGGTGATAGGGATGCTTGTGGCCGTGGTAGTCGAACTGTTCGGCGGGTTCCGTGGTCATAGCCTCATCTCGGCGATCAATTGGCGGAAGCGGTCGCGGGAAGGACGGCGGTGCGCTCCGCCGCGGCGCCACCCCTGGCGCGGAACATGGTATAGCTCAAGGTGATCGTGTCGACATCCGTGGCGTTCGGATTCTTGACGATATCGGGGTCGACGAAGAACTGCACCGCGAGATCGGTGCTCTGGCCCGGGTCGAGATGCTGCTCGGTGAAGCAGAAGCATTGCAGCTTGGCGAAATAGGGCCCGGCCTTGTCGGGCGTGACGTTGAAGGTGGCCGTGCCGGTCTCGGCCTGTTTGCTGAAATTCGACGCGCGATAGTGGATCACCTTGGTCTCGCCCGGATGGATCGTCACCGAGGGCTGCTCGGGGCGGAACGCCCAATCGAGCCCGGGCGCGACGTCGGCATTGAAGCGCACGGTGATGACGCGATTCTTGACGACGGTGTCGGGCGCGAGCGAGGCGCGCTGCGTCGTGCCGTTATATCCCGTCGCGGCGCAGAAGAGACGGTAGAGCGGGACCGAGAACACGACCAGCAGCGACATCGCTCCGATGATGGCGATGAGCCCCAGAACCGTGACGCCTTTGCCGCGGCGCGGGCGAGGATCGTTGCGGCTCATGGCAGCGACCCCAGTCGCGCCAAGGTGACGAAAAACAGCAGCACAATCAGCGCCAGCAGCACGCCGAGCAGCGCGAGATTCTTGCCGCGCTGGCGCCTCTGGCGGTCATCCACGGCGGCGACCCGGTTCATGATCCAGGGAAAGCCCCGGTCGCGAGGATCTGGTCCGCGACCAGGAGCGCAAAGAGCAGGAACAGATAGAGGATCGAGAAGCCGAACATCGCCTTGGCGGCGCGCTCACGCGGATCGCGCATCACCAGCAGCGAGAACCCGGTGAAGATCGCCGAGAGCACGAGCGCGGGCGCGCCATAGGTCCAGCCGGCGATGCCAAGCAGGGTCGGCGAGACGGCGACGGGCCACAGCACCAGCGTATAGAGCAGCATCTGCTTCTTGGTCTCGCGCGCGCCCGCCACCACCGGCAGCATCGGCACGCCCGCTTTGGCGTAATCGCCCGCGCGATAAAGCGACAGCGCCCAGAAATGCGGCGGCGTCCAGAAGAAGATCAGCGCGAACAGCGCCAAGGACGGCAGCGCCACCTGGCCGGTCGCGGCCGCCCAGCCGACCAGCGGCGGGAACGCGCCGGCGGCGCCGCCGATGACGATGTTCTGCGGCGTGCGGCGCTTCAGCCAGATTGTATAGACGAAGACATAGAAGGCGATGGTGATCGCCAAGAGCGCCGCCGCGACGAGGTTGAGCGCCAGCCCCATCATCAGCACCGAGCCGACGGCTAGCACCGCGCCGAAGCCCAGCGCATTGCCCGGCGCCATGCGCCCGGCCGGCAGCGGCCGGTCGCGCGTGCGCTCCATCACCGCGTCGATATCGCGGTCATACCACATGTTGATGGCGCCCGCCGCGCCGGCGGCGACGGCGATGCAGAGAACGGCGGTGAAGGCCAGCACCGGATTGAGATGGCCCGGCGCGAGATAGAGGCCCGCCCAACCGGTGAAGACGACGAGCGACATCACCCGCGGCTTCAACAGCGCGATGTAATCGCCAATCGAGGCAGTGCCCGAAGCGGGCGCCGCCTCCACAACCGCGCGGGCGCGCGCAATGCGCGGGGCGAGTCCGGAGGCGGAGAGATCGGCCACGGCCGCGATGCTCCCGTCCCTCAATGGCTCGGCGACGAGGCGACCACCGGCAGCTCGTCATAGGAGTGGAAGGGCGGCGGCGAGGACAGTGTCCATTCGAGCGTCGTCGCTCCCTCGCCCCACGGATTGGCGCCGACGCGCCGGCCGGCGAAGAGGGTGTGGAAGACGATGAAGACGAAGAACAAGGTCGAGGCACCCGAGATGAACGAGCCGAGCGAGGCGACCATGTTCCAGCCGGCGAAGGCGTCGGGATAGTCGCTGATGCGCCGCGGCATGCCGGCGAGGCCGAGGAAGTGCATCGGGAAGAAGGTGAGATTGACGCCGATGAAGGTCGTCCAGAAATGGATCTGGCCGAAAAGCTCGTTGTATTGCCGGCCCGACATCTTGCCGATCCAATAATAGAAACCGGCAAAGAGACCGAAGACGGCGCCGAGGCTCAGGACGTAGTGGAAATGCGCCACGACGTAATAGGTGTTGTGCAGATAGTGATCGACGCCCGCATTGGCGAGGACGACGCCGGTGACGCCGCCGACCGTGAAGAGGAAGAGGAAGCCGGTTGCGAACAGCATCGGCGTCTTGAACTCGATCGAGCCCTCCCACATGGTCGCGATCCAGGAGAAGACCTTGATGCCCGTCGGCACCGCGATGACCATGGTGGCCGTCGTGAAATAGGCCTGGGCGTCGACGCTGATGCCGGTCGTGAACATGTGGTGCGCCCAGACGACGAAGCCGACCACGGCGATCGACACCATGGCATAGGCCATTCCGAGATAGCCGAAGATCGGCTTCTTCGAGAAGGTCGAGATCACCTGGCTGATGATGCCGAAGGCCGGCAGGATCATGATGTAAACTTCGGGATGCCCGAAGAACCAGAAGAGGTTGAGGAAGAGCAGCGGATCGCCGCCGCCCGCCGGATCGAAGAAGGCGGTGCCGAAATTGCGGTCGGTCAGCAGCATGGTGATCGCGCCCGCCAGCACCGGCAGCGACAAGAGCAGCAGGAAGGCGGTGACGAGGATCGACCACACGAAGAGCGGCATCTTGTGCAGCGTCATGCCGGGCGCGCGCATGTTGAAGATGGTGGTGATGAAGTTGATCGCGCCCATGATCGACGAGGCGCCCGCAAGGTGTATCGAGAAGATCACCATATCGACCGCCGGGCCGGGATGCCCGACCTTCCCCGAGAGCGGCGGATAGAGCGTCCAGCCGACACCGGCGCCCGCGGGATCGCCGACCAGCGTCGAGCCCAAGAGCAGCAGGATCGCCGGCACCAGC
>Ga0207707_10000752_pt1 | contig 31930 bp, 41 predicted proteins | sample KBSC83BmetaG_FD_184336 | JGI IMG/M metagenome (GOLD analysis project Ga0207707, IMG submission 184336) | Corn rhizosphere microbial communities from Kellogg Biological Station, Michigan, USA - KBS C8-3B metaG (SPAdes) (version 2) | ecosystem: Host-associated > Plants > Roots > Rhizosphere ... | reverse complement strand
CGGGCCGGCCCCGCGAGGAGCATCGTGACGAGCGCGAGGAGCGCGACCGGGATCGGCCCCATCGCGACACTATATCGCGACGACCTACACGGGCGAGGCGGCGTTCTGCAGCACGACGCGGTAGCCGTCGGGATCCTCGAAGGCGCCCAGGCGCGCGAGCCCGAGTCCATCGGTGTAGAACCGCACGACCTCCTCGAGGTGATCGGTGGGCCGCGCGACCCGGAGCGTGGCGGCCGGTTCCCGACCCGGGGGAGCCACTTCCACGTGAGGGACGTCGACTTCCGAGCGGCGCAAGCGGCGGCCGGCCGCCCGGTCACCGGGCATCGAGGAACTCCTCGATCAGCCGGGCGGTCAGCTCGGGGTAGCGCGTCTCCGCCTGCGTCATCACCGCCTCGCCGAGATAGTCGCCGTGTCCGCCGGGAAGGATCAGCAGGCGCGCGCCCGGGATGAGGCGCGTCAGCTCCGCCGCGTGCTCGAGCTTCACGATGTCCTGGTCTCCCAGGACGATCAGGGTCGGGGCACGGACCGAGGCGACCAGCGCGTCGGGCACGTCCCGGAAGCCCCGCATGCGCGCCGCGTCCTTGTCGTGCATCGTCTCGAGCTGCCGCGGGTCCGGGTTCACGCGCAGGAACGCGTCCTTGAGCGGCCGGGGCATGTTCGAGAAGTCGGCCTGCGCGATGAACTCCCAGAGCTGCGGCTGGGCCCCGTCCCGGCGGGTGATCGAGGAGGCGAAGATCAGCTTGCGCACCAGCGACGGGTGCCGGATCGCGACCTGCAGCGCGGTGCTGGCGCCATTGCTGAACCCGAAGAGGTCGGCCCGGTCGACCTTCAGGTGCCGCAGGAGCCCGGCGACGTCGTCCGCGGACGTCTCGAAGGCGACCGGCCCCTCGCGATCGCTCGTCCGCCCGTGCCCCTGCTCTTCCAGGGCGATCACCCTTCGGCCGGCCGCGAAGACCGGCAGCACCCGGCCGAACGTCACCTCGATGGTGGACCCGCCGCCGTGAAGCAGGACGAGCGGAACGCCGTCGGCGCGGCCGTGGATCTCATGGTAGATCCGGATGCCGTTGACCGGCGCGTGGCCGGTCTCGAGAGGCCCGGAGGAGGAGGGGGACGTGCTCATGTGCGCTCCAGCGAGCAGGATTCGTGTACAGTGCGGGCCACGGCGCCGATCATTATCCCGGATCCGTCATAGAGGAGGACACCACCCATGACCGAGTCCAAAGGCTTCGTCGTTCCCGCCGGCGGTGGCACGCATCTCGACATGATGGCCCCTGGACGCTTCGCGGCCCTGAAGCTGCTGGGCCACGAGACCAATGGCAGCATCATGCTGTTCGAGGAAACCCTCCCCCCGGGCACCAAGAGCCTCTTCCATCTCCACCACGATAGCGACGAGGTGGCCTGGGTGCTAGCCGGAGAGATCACCGTCATGATCGGCGACCAGGTCAGCGTCGGTGGGCCCGGGACCTGTGCGTTCTTCCCCCGCGGCGTGCAGCACGCCTGGAAGAACAGCGGCAGCGAGACGGGTCGCGTCCTGTTCCTGTACACGCCCGCGGCCGCCGGGGCCTACGTCGAGTCGCTCCTGGACCGCCCGCCCGCGGGGCCGGTCAGCGAGGAGGAGCGGCAAGCGCAGCTCGAGCGCCATCACTGGGAGGTGGTCGGACCGAATCCACTCTGAGCCCACTCCTCGCGCGCGATTCGATACAGGCAGTGCCGGCGTAATGGATGACCCTCCGGGAAGCCCGGATACTCGAAATCCTGCCTCGCGTCGCGCATGCCGATGCGCTCCATGACCGCGCGCGAGCGCACGTTACCGGCCATCGTGAACGAGACGATCTCGGGCAGGTCGAGCCGCACGAAGCCGACCTCCAGCGCGGCGCAGGCCGCTTCCGTGGCGTAGCCCTGCCCCCAGTGCTTGCGGGCGAGCCGCCAGCCCACCTCGACGCAGGGCGAGAACGGCAGCACTCGCCGAGGAACGGACAGGCCGGTGAACCCGAGGAGCTCGCCGGAGGCTTTCAGCTCGAGCGCCCAGTTGCTCCAGCCGCGCGAGGCAAGCTGGGACTGCCAGGCGTCGATGCTCGCGTCACTGCTCTCTCGCGACAGGGGCGACAGGAAGAACTCCATGACCGCGGGGTCGGCGTTGAGCGCCGCGAAGGGCTCCCGATCCGACTCCCGCCACTGCCGCAGGCGCAAGCGGGCCGTGTCGACCTCGACGATCATGCCTCCGGGCCCTCCCACTCGAACCCGATCATCTCGAGCTGCATCCGGCCCGCCTCCATCAGATCGCCCGGCGGCACCCGGTGGCCGAGGTGGGCCGTGCGATACGCGTGGTACATCTGGCGCGCGCACGCCTGGGGGTGCATGCGGCCCACCGCGGTGCCCAGGCCCGGGCTCAGGATGGTCTCGATGGGCCGCCGGGCCGTCCGGTTGTAGACCCGCGCCGCGCGAATCACCGCGCGAAACGCGAGGAACGCATTGACGGTGGCCGAGACGTCCATGGGCACCCGCATGGTCGGCGCGCTGATCAGCAGCGGGAACTGGGCGTCGCCCGTCTCCACGATCGCCGCCTGTCCCACCGGCAGCTCGCCGTCGTGCTCGGCGTGCAACAGCGCCTGCAGCCGGTCCTGAACGTGCCAGCCGAACCGCAGGCTGTAGGCCAGATCGATGCCCCCGTCCATGAAGCCGAAGCTGTTCGCGGGGCTGACTACCGCGTCGGTCGGCTCCGCGAAGATGTCGCCCGCCGAGACACTGACGTCCGGGCTGCCCGCGAAGTGCTGCCGCCAGGCCTCGACGACGGCCTGGTTGCGATCCCGGAGCCGGAATCGCAGGGGCGGCTGCGCGCACTCCGCCGCCGAGCCCGGGCGGGCGCCCTCGGGCGTCATGGGCCGGCCGGTCTCGGCCGCAGGTACTCACGAAGGAAGCCGACCACTTCCGAAGCGTATCCCGCCGGATCGGCGGAGAGGAAATCCTCGTGGCGGGCACCCTGCACCACCCACAAGCGCTTCGGCTGGACGGCCGCGCGAAACAGCTCCTCGGACTCGGCGAGCGTGGTGTGCCGGTCACGCGATCCGGCCACCACGAGCACCGGCGAGCCGAGGCGTGGCATCGAGCGGATCGGCTCCAGCTCGCCCGGCGCGATGCCCAGCCGGGGCGGAAGCTGGACCAGCAGGAGCGGCGTCAGGACGGGCGCCAGCGGCCCCACCCTGATCCGGACCCGGTTCTCGACCGCGCCCGCGACGCGCGGGTAGACGGCCTCGAGGACGACCGCATCGAAGCCGGCCGGCTGCGGGCCGAGGAGCACCGCGGCGCCGCCGAGCGAGCAGCCGATGACCCCGATCCGTCGCGAGGGCGCCGCGACCCTGAGCCATCCGAGCGCGGCTCGAGCATCGCCGGCCTCGCGCCACCCCAGCGTGACCGCCCTCCCCGGCGTCTCGCCATGGCCTTGCAGGTCGATCAGGAGCACCGAGAAGCCGTGGTCCGCGAGCAGCCGCGCTCGTGGCACCATCGACGAGCGGTCCGAGCGGATGGAGTGAAGGAGGAGAACGACCGGCGAGCTGCCGCCCCGATCCAGCCACCAGCCGGCGAGGGCGTGCCCCTGCCCCGGAATCGAGACGACCCGGACCTGGAAGCCGTCGGGCCGCGGCACCGGCCGATTGACCGGCCTGATCAGCGCGGAGCCGACCATCCACGAGGCAGCGGCACCGACGGCGAGCGCTCCGAGTCCGAGCCCGACGAGGACGTACGTGCGGGCACGCCGTGCCTTCATCCCCGACCGTCTAGAGATCGCCGGCGGCGCTCATGCTCATACTCGGTGCTCCTTGGCCTGGTCACTCTTTCTTGACTATATCCACCGAGATCTCGACCGCCGGAATCGTTCCCCTGTTCTCGAGCCAGTGCGTGGTGTTCCTATCCTCGGGCCAGCCCACTCCCGGCCCATAGTCCGTGGTGGCTCCATCTCGATGGTCGGTGATGGTTCCTCGCAGTATGTAGACGGTGCCGGGCCGGCCCTTGTGGTCGTGAAGCGGGCCGAAGACGCCTCCCGGCTCGATGGTCACCATACGCATTCGAAGCTGGCGCCCCGCCATGCCCTCGATCTCGGGGCCGAGGTCGACCGTCGCAAGTAACTTCACCGTGATACCTTTCGTCTCGGGTGCCGCCTCTTCCTTGCTCATCGTGTCCTTTCGGTAGCTCCGGGGCGCCGTCAGTCGCACGCGGCGGCTACCTTCTCGGCTCATACCGCATGGCCACCGCCCCGGAGCGGAGCTCCACCCGGCCCATGCGCTTCAAGTCGATAGGCTTCGACAGAGCGGCGAACAATGTCGGCCCGCGGCCCGCGATCCTGGCTGCACGACGAACTCGTACTCATCGATCAATCCCAGCTCCGCCAACGCAAGAGGGAGCTTCACGCCTCCCACGAACAACCAAGTCTTCGTCCGCGCATGGGCCGCATCGTGACGCCCGCAGCGGGTGGCGAACTCGAGCAGTGGCCTGGTGCCGTTTTCGCGGAGCCGGCGCCTACTCGATCACCTGATTCGCGCGCTGAAGGAGCGCCGGCGGGATCGTCAGGCCGAGGGCCTTGGCGGTCTTGAGGTTGATCACCAGCTCGAACGTGGTCGGCTGCTCGATGGGGAGGTCGCCGGGCTTCGCGCCCCGGAGGATCTTGTCCACGTAGTAGGCGGCCCGCCGGTGCATCTCGGGATAGCTCGGTCCGAAGGACATCAGCCCGCCGACCTGCACCAGCTCGTCGTAGGCGTACACCGCCGGGAGCCGCTGCCGGGCGGTGAACTCGACGATTCGCGCCCGGTGATGCAGGAAGAGCCGATCCGCCAGCATGACGAGCGCCTCGCACCGCTGGCCGACGATCGCCTGAAACGCGTGGTCGAACTCGCCCTCGGCCCGCACCGGAAAGAACACCACCTTCAGGTGCAGCGCCTTGGCGGCGGCGCCGGCCTGCTTCTCCGAGGTCACGTGGAGGGGGTTGGCCGGATTCCCCAGGAAGGCCACGGACGAGAGCCTGGGTACGATCTGCGTGAGCATCTCCAGGCGCTTTCCCTCCAGGTCCGGCGCGATCCCCGCCAACCCGGTCAAGTTCCCGCCGGGTCGCGCGAGGCTCTTGACCAGGCCCGTGCCGATCGGGTCGCCTACCGCAGCCATGACGACGGGGATCGTCGTGGTCGTGCGCTGGGCCGCGAGGGCCGCGGGCGTGCCAGCCGTGACGATGATGTCCGACTTGAGGGCAATGAGTTCCGAGATGAGCGCCGGGAAGCGCTCGTACGCTCCTTCGGCCCAGCGGTACTCGATCGTGAGATCCCGGCCCTCGACGTAGCCGCGCTCGCGAAGCCCCTCGCGGAACGGCCCGACGAGGTTGGCCTCCAGAGCCGCGGTGGAGTTGCCGAGAAACCCGATCCGGTAGACCCTCCCGGCGGGCTGCGCCTCGGCGGTGAGCGGCGCGGCGAGGAGGCCGCTGGCGATCACGCCCAGGAAGATTCGTCGCTCCATCACCAACGTCGCCTCCCCCAGAGGTCGGAAGCCGGGGCGAGCATACCACTTCAGCCGACGCTCGCGCGTGTCGCCTGCCGCCGCGCCGCGGCGCTTCCGCGCTCTTGGCCACGGCGGCGATCAGAGCCAGCTTCCGGCGCTCACTCGGCGAGGATCTTGTCCGACCACTCGATCAGCTTGACGAGGATCGCCGGGTTGGCGAAGGAAGCGTTCTTGCCGGCCAGATCCGATTCGAGGACTCCCCGAGCCCTCGAGCAGGCTCCTCAGACGTGCAGTGGTATCCCGAGGCCGACCGTGGCCCGCAGGACCTCGGCCAGTGGCGGCCACCCGACGGGCACGATGGCGGCCGCGACCGGATCACGCATCACCGACACTGCCTCGCCGAGCAGAAAGATCTGCGCCTCGTGCCCCGCCTCCACCAGCGCGTTGGCGTGCAGGAAGGCGAACGCGGACTTGGTCGGATCGTCGGAGCCCCACGCGCTCTTCACCAGGATTTTCATTGCGACACTATATCGCGACTCGCGGGTGCTACCACGGTCGTTCTGCCTCGAGCTCCGCGCCGAGCTCGTCCAGCCCGCGCGCGACGGCCAGATCGTGGGCGGTCTTCTCCGCGACCGCGGGTGCCCCGCTGCCCGTGAGCCTCAGATCGGCTCCGGCGCGGACGAGGAGCCGGGCGATCGCCACGTGCCCGGCGACGATCGCACCAAGAGCCTCTTTCATCTCCACCACGACCGCGACGAGGTGGCCTGGGTGCTCCCCGGGGGAGATCACCGTCCTCATCGGCGACCAGGTCCGCGTTGCCGGGACCTGCGCGTTCCCGCTGCCGCGGCTCGTTCGGCGGTCTGAGTCACTCGCCCGGCCGGTACCCCGCCGCGAGAGGTCACGACGGCCTCAGCGCCCGCCGGCGTCGAGGCCGAGGGCCGCGATCATCGCCGCCCGGAGCTCGAACTTTTTCACCTTGCCGCTCGGTGTCTGTGGGTAATCGGAAACGAAGCGCACGTATCTCGGCACCTTGTGGCGTGCCAGCTCTGCGCGACAATAGCCGCGCACGTCGTCCTCGGTCAGCGCCTCGCCTTCCTTCAGCTGCAGGACCGCCACCGCTTCCTCGCCCATGTAGGAATCCGGCACACCGACGACCTGGGCCTGACGGACACTGGGGTGGCGCATCAGGAACGCCTCGACCTCTGCCGGATAGACGTTCTCGCCGCCACGGATGATCATGTCCTTGATGCGACCGACGATGCGAACGTAGCCCCGCTCGTCCATCGAGGCGACGTCGCCAGTGTGCAGCCAACCGTCGGCGTCGATCGCCGCCGCCGTCTGCTCGGGCATGCGGTAGTAGCCCCGCATCACGTTGTAGCCACGGACGAGGATCTCGCCCGGTCGACCCACATCGACGACGTCGCCGTTCGCATCGACGATCTTGACCTCGGTGTACGGCAGTGCGATCCCGACCGTCGACGACCGCAGCTCGAAGCCGTCGTCGGGCAGCGTCTGGGTGATGATCGGGCTCGCCTCGGTCATCCCGAACATGATGGCGGGCTCGGCCCCCCACCGGGCTTTCACCTGTTCCATCAACGGCACCGGGATCGGCGTGCCGGCGGTGAGCACGCAGCGCAGCGAGCCGGTCTCGAATTCTCGGGCCTGCAAGCGCGGCTCGTGCAGCATCGCGATGATCATCGTCGGCACGGCATTCAGCACGGTCGCCTTCTCGCGATCGATCAGCTCGAGCATCTTCGCCCCCTCAAAGGCGATCGCCCTGACGACGGTGCCGCCGCTGACGAGCATCGACAGCTGGTCGACGACGCTGCCCGCGGTGTGGAAGAGCGGCATCGCACTCAGCAACCGGTCGTCGGCGCCAAATCGCGCGCGCCGGGCGACGAACCGGGCGTTGTTGATCGTGCCGTGGTGCGTGATGATGGCGCCTTTCGGCGCGCCCGTGGTCCCGCTCGTGAACTGGATCTGAAAGGCGTGGCGTGGCGTGACCGCCGCCTGCCGCTCGGAGAGCGCCTCGTCGGACACGACGACCGACAGCTCGAGGAGCCGCGAAAACGGCAGCAGGCCAGGATGCTGTCGCTCGCCGAGCAGCACGGCACGCCGGAAGGTCGGGAACCTGGCACTCGTCACGGTTTCGGTCACGGGATCCGTGACGCCGTCGAGCTCGGGCAGCAGCGCTTTCAGCGACCTCACGTAGTCGTTGCCTCGGTATTCGTCCATCAGCACGAGCGTGTGGACATCGGCCTGGCCCAGAACGTATTCGAGCTCCGCCTGCCGGAAGTTCGTGTTGACCGTGACGAGCACCGCGCCGATCTTCGCGAGCGCCATCTCGAGTAGGATCCATTCCGGCAGGTTGCTCGCGAGCAGCGCGACGTGGTCACCGAGCCTGATGCCGAGCGCCATCAGGCCCCTTGCGACCCGGTTGGCCTCGTCGCGCATCCCAGCGTAGGTAAGCCGCAGGTTCAACCCGATCTCGGGGTAGCGGTAGACGAGTGCTTCCTTGTCGGGAGCGGCCTCCGCCTGCCGGTCGAGCAGATCGCCGACGGTGACGTCGATCATCTGCTCGCCGAACGTCTCGGCTTCCCAGATCGCCTTGTTGCCCCGAAGGGACATGTTCAGCACCTTACTCGCGGACATCCGCCGAACGCCCGTTAGGTTGTGCCGACGAGGATCGCGTAGTTGCTCTCGACCCACTCCAGTTGTCCAGGTGTATCGGGGACGATCAAGCCGCGAGCGGCAGAGATCCGGGCGAAGGCCTCCCTTACCGTCAACCCCTGGTGTAACAACACGCTCGCGGTCATCATCCCAGATCGACCGATCCCCGCGCGACAGTGAAAGACAAATCCGCAGCCGCTGATTATCCTCGCGTGCGCCCGCCTGCTGAACTGCGACACCGCCTCGGGATCAGATGGCAGGCCCCGATCTTCAATAGGGAAGCTGAGGAACTCAAGGCCTGCGCTTTCGCAGGCAGCCTGTTCGCCAGCCAACCCCAGGTCGAGTGCCTCGGGCTCCTGGAGGAGTGAGACGACGACGTCGACCCCGAGTCTAGCCAGTCCATCAAAGGTCTCGCGGAGCGACTCATGGATCCCAGGCATGCCCATGATTCCGAGAAATCCATCGCCAAGGGCGGCGACTCGAAACATCTCGGGCATACGGCGTTCGTGACCTAACGGATCGGCGCTGAGCGGCCAGGGCGAGCGCAGGCGAGCCCTCGAGCCGCTCCAACGTGAAGTCGTCGCCCTGGCGACCGCACAGCTCGAGCCTATCGCTCCCCGACACCGAAGAAGACATCTGCTGCGATCTCCAGGCACTCGTTCACGAAGTATGGCCTCATGCGGTCGCGCACAGCAGATTGAACTTCCTGCCGAACCGAAGCTGGAAGTTGCATGTACAGTTGCCCGTGCCGTCCGCCCCCCGCCTCAAACGGATTCCAGTATTCATCGAAAGACGCGAACCGATGGACACGCGTCTCCTCGATCACACGGACGGCCTTCAGGCCCGCCCCCGCGAGCAATCGCTCGAGAATCTCGCCGTCGGCCAATGCGGAAGGCTGATAAAGCACGTCACGCTGGTCAGGAAGACGGTGCATAAGCTCGTCCATCAGAATTCCGTAAAGAGGTACGCGATCAGGGGTGGCGTAGACGCACACTGCGAGACGAGAGCGCGACCGAAGGACGCGGGCCCACTCTTGGAGCGCACTGGCGGCGTCGCGCATGAACATGAGGCCGAGTTGACACACCACCGCGTCGAAACTGTCGTCCTTGAAGGCAAGCGCCTGCGCATCCATCTCCAGTAAGACAATCGGCCGTTCCGCGATCTTGCCCGCGGCCACCGCCAACATCGGCCGTGACACGTCGATCCCAACGACTTTTCCGCTGGCGCCGACGCGAGACGCGACGACAATCGCGACTTCACCGGTGCCTGTCGCTACGTCAAGAACTCGATGACCGGCTTCGACGCCTGCTTGAGCGAGCAATGTTGGGACGTACAGGCGGGACCATCGTCCCGTCATCTGATCGTAGGCGGCTGCGCCGGCATCGTATGAGATCACGTGCACGCCCTTCGGGATCGTTCAACGAAAACGCAGAGCCATCGGGACACTATATCCCGACTCACAGTGTTGCCCATGCGCCTAACGGTCAGGCTGAGCGGCCGGCGCAGCCGGCCTGCTCAAGCCTGTTGTTGGACGAGACAGCCGAACACGGTAGAGTAGGCGCATGAAGCTGTCCATCGATCTCTCCCCGGCCCAGGCCGACCGTCTACGCCTTGAGGCGGAGCGCCTCGGACTGACCCCGGAAGACCTCGCCAAGGCGGCAATCGCCGATCTGCTCGCGACAACGGCTGAGGACTTCAAAGCGGCGGCGGATCGGGTACTACAGAAGAACGCGGAGTTGTATCGGCGCCTCGCCTGATGCGCTACCTCGGGCTGTCGGAAGTCGTCGAGCTTCATCGGCGACTTCTCGAACAGACCGGCGGCGCGGCTGGGATTCGGGATCTCGGCGCGCTCGAATCGGCCCTCGCTCAGCCCAAGATGGCGCTGGCCGGTCTCGATCTCTATCCCACGCTGGCGGATAAGGCGGCGGCCCTCTGCTTCTCGCTGGTGGGAAACCACCCCTTCGTCGACGGGAACAAGCGCGTCGGCCATGCTGCCACGGAGACGTTTCTCGTGCTGAACGGCGCAGAGATTGACGCCCACCTTGATGAGCAAGAGCGCGTCATGCTGGATCTGGCGGCCGGCCGCATCGATCGAGGCCAACTCGCCGACTGGCTGCGTCAGCACCTCAATCCCCGCGCGTAGCTCCTGTCCGTCCGACGCTCCGGATCAGCGGCGGCGCGACGCTCCGACCGCTGCATGCGGAAGTTAGAGGGCCCATCAGAGACGCGACTGCCAATAGCCGGGCCGGCGACGACCGTGGGCCATCGCGACGACCTGACGGCATCACCGCGCAGGATGTACACCAGGCTGAAGGGGTATCTAGGAAACACGTACCGCCGCGCGCGGCTCCCAAAGCGCGGCCAAGTGCGGGGGCTCGCTGCGACCGCGTCGATCGCCCGCTGCAACTCCTCCCGAAACCCGTCCGCGGCCTCGGGACTTCTCGCGGCATACCAGTCATACGTGGATTCCCCCTCCTGCGCTGCAGCAGGATGGAACCGGACCGCCGCTGAGGCCATTCAGCGCTGGTACAGCCGCGCTCTCAGTTCTTCCCAGGAAACGGCCTGGATCTGGCCCGAATCTAATTCGGCGATTCGACGCTCTATCTCGGCTCGCCAGACTTCCTCGGCACCTTCCTCCGACTCCGCATCCAGGCTGTCGACCAGAAGGCGCATGAGTGTCGCCCGCTCCTTCGGATCAAGCCGCATCGCCTCCTCAAACAGTTCGCGCGCCGATTTCGTCATGCGTCGATCCTACCATTCCGGTTGTCAGGGCGCTGTCCCTCTAACGCCCACAGTGAGCGGCGCGCGAAGCGCGTCCGCTCCAGTGTGTGGTTAGCTGGTACCGCTTGGTCACAAGTCGTCGGGCCGCAGCCCGGTGCGCTTGGCTATCCGTGCAAGCATGCGCGGCCCGATTTCCTCATCCTCGTGAAAGGCGAATACGAAATCGGTCCACCCGGGCCGGGAGAGCGTGCGATGGGAGCCCGACTGCCGCTTTACTGCCCACCCGAGTCGCAGGAGGGCCGCCAGCACCCGCCGAGCGCGGGTACTGGGCCATGCGCTCATGCCGCCGCGAACGAAATGCTCAGAAGCTGGGGGCCAGCTTCGCCATGCTCCAGACGTTCCGCGACCACGCGGAGTGCCAACGCCTGGACCTTTGACACCGCGGAATCCTGATCCTGGCCATACGCTAAAACGCCCGGGAGCTCGAGGACTTCTGCGAGCCAGCGGCCGTCCTCTTCCTGCTCCACCTCGACCTTGAAGGTGATCACGCGTCTATGCCCTCCACGACGATTATACGGTTCCTCCCGCCCGGCCCCAGGCCACGATCCAGCTAACTAGAAGTATCCAGCCCCGCACAATCCCGGCTCGTGCCGGATAACGCGGAGCGGGAGCGGGAGTGGTGCGGATAACTCGGCCCGCGGGGGTGGGCGAGATGGGCGGGAGCGGCCTTTGGGGATGCGAGGTTGCGCATGGCCCGTTTGGCTCTTCCAGTGTTACACGGACCTGGATATTTCCGGGGGTGGGAAGTGCGTGCGGTCGATGAGGTCAGACGATCGGCAGGCGGTCGGCGGGGCTCAGGACGCCGGCGGGGCCGCGATTCAGGACGTGGGTGTAGATCATGGTCGTCGAGACGTCGCGGTGGCCCAGCAGTTCCTGCACCGTGCGGATGTCGGCGCCATCTTCCAGCAGGTGCGTGGCGAACGAGTGGCGGAAGGTGTGACAGGTGGCGTGCTTGAGGATGCCCTTACTGCGTACCGCCTCGCGCACGGCGCGCTGCAGCACGGATTCGTGGAGGTGGTGCCGGCGGCGCTGGCTGCTGGCGACGTGGAAGTACGTCCGGGTCGTCGGGAAGACCCATTGCCAGATCCACTCCCGGCCGGCGGCGGGGTACTTGCGGCCCAGCGCCCAGGGCAGCTCCACCCAGCCCGCGCCGGCGCGCGTATCCGCCAGGTGCTGCTCGCGGACGGTCTCCAGGTGCTTGGCCAAATCGCGGCCGGCGGCCGCCGGCAGCATGGTGACCCGGTCCTTGGCGCCCTTGCCCGAGCGCACGATGATCTGGTTGCGCTGGAAGTCCACGTCCTTCACGCGCAGCCGCAGGGCCTCCAGCAGCCGCAGGCCCGCGCCGTAGAGAAGCAGCGCGGCCAGCCGCGGCGGCCCGTCCATCGCCGCCAGGACCTGACGCACCTCCTCGCGCGTCAGCACCACCGGGATGCGCGCCGGGGTCTTCGCGCGCACGATGCCGTCGAGCCACGGCAGCTCCTGGGCGAGCACCTCCTTGTAGAGAAACAGCAGCGCGCTCAGGGCCTGGTTCTGGGTCGAGGCGGCCACGTTGCGCTCGATGGCCAGCGCGCTGAGAAACCGCGTGATCTCCTCGGCCCCCATCTCGGACGGGTGCCGCTTGCCGTGAAACAGGATGAAGCGCCGGATCCAGCCGACGTACGCCTTCTCGGTGCGCAGGCTGCAGTGCCGCGTGCGGAGCTCGGCGCGCACGCGGTCCAGCAGGCGCGGCGGCGGTCGCACGTCCATGTGGGCAGGCTAGTCGCCGCGGCTCCGACCGACAAGACGTGGACGTCCCGATACACGGGCAACCGCCCGATCGCCGCCGTCAGTCCGGGAGCTGCTCCGCGAGCGCGCGCTGACACGCGGGCGTCAGTCCCGCCGAGCTGTGTCCCACGCGCGGCACGACGATCAGCCTGGCGGCGCGAGCGGCGTCATCGCGTCGACCCACTGCCGCGCGTAGCCTACGCGGGTCGTGCCCACGTGGGCGGGGCGGACGGGCTGGGGCTCGGTGTCCGCGCTGCCCACGACCACGGTGATCGGCAGCGCCGCCGCCCTCCGCCAGCCGGCGGGGTCGGGCCGGATGGTCTGCGACAGCCCCTGTGGGCCCGCCCGCACCGTGACCTCCTTCTGCCCGTACGGCCACGGTGCCTGCGGGTCGGGGAAGGCGTAGCGGCCGGGGGCGCTCAGCACCAGCGCCTTCAGATGATCGGGATGCCGCACGGCATAGCGGCCCGCGAACTGGCCGCCGGCGGAGTGGCCGTACAGATAGAACCGCTCCTCGCCGCCGAGCTGGGCGCGGTACTGCCCCACAATGCCGTCCACGAGCTCGTCGGCGCCGATCTCCTTGCCGGCGAGGGCGCGATATCCGCCGAGCACGATGCCGGGCCTCTCCGATCCACGAGCCGAAGTTGTGGTCGAAGAGGGGCGCCACCGCGATCAGCGCGTGCTCGTCGGCGAAGCGCGTCCACCGCTGGAGGAACGTCTGCGCCAGCTTGCGGATGTCCGCCTCGCCCGCGCCCTCCTCCTCGACCGACCCGTGAGCGATGACGAGGATGCCCTTCGGCGGCCGGCGAGGCAGGTACTGCACGTACTCGCCGTTGGGCTGCTTCTTGAGGACGATCGCCCCGCGCTCGTCGCCGGACGGGCCGCTCGTCGCCGGACGGGCCGCTCGTCGCCGGACGGGCCGCTCGTCGCCGGCGCGCACCCGTGGACAAGCAGGGCGAGGAGCGTCCCGATCCACCAGGCCAGCACCGCCGAGCCCACGCGGGCATTCACCGGGAGTCGAGCGGCTTCTCGATCAGCCGGTGGGCCGGCCACTCGAGCTCATCCACCTCCGCTCCACTCCGCCAGCTCCACCGTCGCGCCCTCCGGCCCGGACAGGAAGACCAGCTTCCTCACCCGTTCGCCTCCTCCGGCACCCCGTCGAAGAAGGACACCGTCCCCGTCTCCAGCGAGTACTCGGCGCCCACCACCAGCAGGCCGTCGCGCGCGATCAGCCGCTCCAGCACCGCCGACCCGTGGCGCAGGTGATCGGCGGAGGCGCGGATGTTGGCCCGCACCGACTGGTGGACGAGCGCGGCCGGGTCGTCCCGCAGCGAGGTGGCCAGCAGGGTCTCCACCGCCGGGCGCACGCGGTCCACGATCGAGCGGAGGTTCGGCGACTGGCTGGCGTGCGGCTGCTGCAGCTCCTCCAGCGTGGCCAGGATCGCCCCGCACTGCGAGTGGCCGAGCACGACCACCAGCCGCGTGCCGTACCGCGCCGCCGCGAACTCCACGCTGCCCACCTGGGAGGCGGCCACGATGTTGCCGGCCACGCGGATCACGAACAGGTCGCCCAGCCCCTGGTCGAACACGATCTCCGCCGGCACTCGCGAGTCGGAGCAGCCCAGGATGATGGCGAACGGCTCCTGCCCGGCCGCCACCTCGAGCCGCCGGGCCTCGGTCGGGCGGGAGGCGCGGCTCTGCACCTCGGCCACGAAGCGGCGGTTGCCCGCCTGCAGCCGGGCCAGGCTCTCCCGGGCGGAGATCACGCGGCGCTCACCACTCCTCCCGCGGCACGTCGAGCATCGTGGCGCTCATGGTCTCCGCGTCAGGGCTGGGTGGCGTCGAGGCTCGCGGCGTCCAGGGCGGCGCCGCCGATCCACACCGTCTGCACCTGGTCGTAGGCCTCCACGGACTCCAGCGGCGAGCGGCCGAGCAAGACCAGGTTCGCGCGCTTGCCCGGCTGCACGGTGCCGATCTCCCCGTCCAGCGCGAAGGCCTTCGCGTTGCTGAGCGTGGCGGCCTCGAAGAGCTGTCGCAGGCTCATGCCCGCGCCGACCAGCCGCTGCATCTCCAGGTATCCGTTCAGGCCCGGCAGGTTGCCGATGGTGGGCCCGGAGGGCGTGTCGGTGCCGAAGAGGAAGCGGGCGTGATGCTGGGCCAGGTACCGCACGACCTGTTCCCCGCGGCGGAGCACGCGGCCGATGCGGGCATGCACGTCGGCCTCCGACGCGCCCACCGCCATCATGGTGCGCTTGTACCACTGGGCCTCGTCGCTCCGGTACCAGGCGAGCAGCGCCGGGGGAACGACGCGCTGGACGTCCGGGCGGCTCAGGTAGGCGGGGTCGAACAGGAGCTGCAACCCGCCGATCACCTGCAGGGTGGCCTGGTACCCCATGGAGCGCTGGACGATCCGGTCCAGCACCGCCTGGACCTGCGGGGGCACGGTGGCCGCGCTGTCGTAGGGACTCCACGTCCACATGCCGTGCGCCAGGATGGACACGCCGGTGTCGACGCCGAAGGTCTGGGCCTCGAGGTTGTTGGCGTGGAGCAGCACCGGCAGGTGGGCCGCCGCGGCGGCCGCGACCACGCCGCGCATGAGGTCGGCGCTCGGGACCGGCAGGTTCCGGTCGCGCCCATAGCCGCGCTCGAAGAACGTCTTCACGCAGATGCCCCCGCCGCTCCGGATGCGCTGCACGGCCGTCTGGGGCGAATGGGCCGCCCGATCCACCTGCGCGGGGAACCCCTCCGGGTGGATCGGATCGAAGAGCGTGTTGGGAAAGAGCGCCATCCGCAGCTCGGGCGGCGCGAACTGGGTCGGGTATCCGTTCGGAACGGGCAGCGCGCCTCCGCAGTCGTAGATGTCGGGGTGCGCGGGCGCGGCCCGCATCGCCTGGATCGGCGCGGGATCGGTGACGATCAGGTCCACCACCGTGGTGTACCCGTAGCGCAGGAACGAGCGCGGCACCTGCCGCAGGTACGCATCCACCAGGTCCTGATGCCGGGCCTGCATCGGAAACGCCAGGCCCGGGACCGACGCGAGGTGGACGTGCGAATCCATCAGGCCCGGGATCAGGTACTTTCCCTTCGCGTCCACGATCGTGGCGTTGCGGCCGGCGTCCGCGGGCAGCGTCGCGGTCACCGCCGCGATCCGGTCGCCCTCGATCAGCACGTTGAGGACCTGGCCGGCGTCCGGGCGCTCCGCCGAGATGACGGTGGCGCCCACGATCCACGTGCGCGCCGCCGCCGAGACCAGGCCCGGCAGCCCGCCCACCAGCAGCAGCGCCAGCGCCGCGCCGGAGACCAGCGCCGCGGTCCGCCGGAATCTCCGCCGCGCCTCGATGGTCCGTCCCCGCATGATGATCTCCCTCCTCGACACCATTCCTCCCCGTTGCCGAGGAGCATCGGCGCCCGAGCGCCACTCACGATACCACCGAACCCCTCGACGCCCATCCCAGGCGGCCACCCACGCGCCTCCGGTTGCCCCGACCCGCGCGGGGCGGTAGCATCCTTGGGCGGATGCCCTTCGCCTACTTCAACCGGCTCACGCGGCGGCAGCAGGCGATCTATCTCGAGAGCGACGGCATCGTCACGATGCCTCTGCCGCAGCCGTCGCTGTCGCTCCTGCAGCCCCTGGTCACCGCGCTCGGCCGCGCCCTGGAGAGCGGCGAGCGCGGCCACACCGAATCGGCCGCGCAGCGCCTGGTCCTGGGGCTGGCCGCCTCCCTCGGCGCGCCGCCGGCGCGGGTGAAGGTCCTGGCCGCGCGGCCGCACGCGGGCTGGGGCGAGCTGCACGGGCTCTACGAGTCACCCGGACGCGACGGCCCGCCGCCGCTCATCACCCTCTGGATGCGCACCGCGCGCCAGAAGCGCGTGGTGGCGTTCCGGACCTTCCTGCGCACCCTGCTCCACGAGGTGGGTCACCACGTGGACTATACTCTGCTGCGGCTGGGCGACTCCTTCCACACCCAGGGGTTCTACGCGCGGGAGTCGCACCTGTTCCATCAACTGGTCACCGACGGGGGGATTCTCATGGCGAGTCTGGAAGAGCAGCTGGCGCGCATGACGCGCACGGCCGACGAGCTGACGGCCGTCATCAAGGGCGTCTCCGACGCGATGCTGAGCAAGCGGCCCGACGAGAAGAGCTGGTCGGCCAAGGAGGCGCTGTGCCACCTGCGTGACACCGAGGAGTCCTTCATGCAGCGCTTCCAGTCGATCATGGAGATGGACGAGCCGCGCTTTCTCCCCGCCGATCCCGACCGCTGGGCCATCGAGCGGCAGTACCAGCGCAACGACGCGGGCGAGGCCCTGCAGCACTTTCGCGCGCGGCGCGACGAGACCATGAAGTTCCTCCACGGCCTCCGCCCCGAGTACCTGGATCGGGGCGGCGTCCATCCCACCCGCGGGCGGATGACGGTCCGGGACTTCATCGGCCTCATCGCGTGGCACGACGACAACCACCTGGACCAGCTCAAGCGCGCCCTCGCGGGCAAGCCGTAGGCTCCGGAAGGACCTCCCATGCTCAAGCAGACCTCGTCCGAGTACCGCGGCTTTCGCACCCCCGGCATCCGCCTCAAGGAGGAGATGCTGCCGCATCTGCAGCACCTCGCCGCGGGCCGCTCCCGCCGCTACCTCCACGCGCTCCACGCCTTCGACAAGGCGCAGGCGGTGATGCTGGTGGAGGAAGGGCTCCTGCGGCCGGAGCACGGCCGGGCCATCCTGGAGGCCCTGCGCCGCATGGAGAAGGACGGCGCGGTGGAGACGCGCAACCGCGAGGGCGGCGGGCTCCACTCCGGCGAGCAGTACCTGATCCGCCGGCTCGGCGAGGACGTGGGCGGCCGCCTGCACCTGGGCCGCAGCTCGGGCGATCTCTCGTCGGTGGGCATGAACACCGCCCAGCGCGAGGCGGTGCTGCGGGTCATGGAGGGCATCAACCGGCTGCGCCGGCTGCTGCTGGACCTGGCCCGGCAGCACACCGACACCATCCTGCCCGGCTACAGCTTCGGCCAGCACGCGCAGCCCATGACCCTGGCTCACCTCTTCCTCTCGTGGGCCGCGAACCTGGCGCGCGACTTCGACCGCCACGCCGGCGTCTACCGCCGCGTCAACACGAGCCCGGCCGGAGCCGCCATCATGGTGGGCTCGGACTACGGGCTGAACCGGCAGCGCACCGCCGAGCTGCTGGGCTTCGACGGCATCCACGAGAACTGCGCCGACGCCATCCTGGAGCTGAACGGCGACGACCAGATCGACGTGCCGATGGCGGTGGCGCTCCTCTACCACACCATGGCCAAGTGGGCCGACGACCTCATCCTCTGGAGCACGGTGGAGTTCGGCTTCGTGGACATCCCGGACCGCTTCTGCAACAGCTCGTCGATCATGATGCAGAAGAAGAACGTGATCGGCCCCGCCGAGGTGAAGGGCGCCTCCGCGGAGGCCCTCGGCTGCGTGGTGACCTCCTATCACGCGCTGAAGGGCCCCACCGGCCTGCCCATCACCGAGCGCTCCTACGCGCTCGAGCAGCTCTGGCGGGTGATGGACAACTGCGCGCGCGACCTGGACTGGTTCTGCGAGCTGCTGCCCGCGCTCGAGATCAGGCGCGAGCGCATGCGCGAGATGGCGTGGCGCCACTGGGCCACCGGCACCGACCTGGCCGGCGCGCTGGTGAAGCTGCGCGATCTGCCCTGGCGCACCTCCCACCAGATCGTGGGCATCCTGGTGCGGCTCTGCGAGGAGCGGGGCCTCGGCCCGGACGCGGTCACGCCCGCCCTGCTCGACGAGGCCGCGATGCTCTACCACGGTCAGAAGGCGGGGCTCGATCAGGCGCAGATCCGCGAGGCGCTCGACCCGGGCCGCTTCATCGCCGCGCGGACCATCCGGGGCGGTCCCGCGCCGTCGGAGTCGCTGCGCCAGGCCGATCACTTCGCCCAGGGCCTGGCCGCCGACGAGCAGACGGTGGCCGGCATCGAGCAGCGCCTGGCCGATTCGGCGCGCAAGCTCGAGAGCGCGATCGATTCCATCATCGGAGGTGCCAGGTGAGCTCGCGCTCGATGACCCGTCGTCATGTCGCGGGGCCGGCCCTGCTGATCGCCGCCCTGCTCGTCGGCCTGCCCGCCGCCCCCGCCCTCGCCCAGGAGCAGCCGGTGCGCGGCGGCACCGTGGTGCAGGCCATCAGCGCCGATCCGCCCACCATGAACCCCGGCACCACCACCGACACCCAGGCGTGGTCGCTGATGGGCAAGCTCTTCAACGGGCTCACCTACCTCGACAGCGACTACCGCAACCACCCGGACCTGGCCGAGTCGTGGGAGATCTCGAAGGACGGCCTCACCTACACCTTCAAGCTGCGGCCGGACGTGAAGTGGCACGACGGCAAGCCGTTCACCTCCGCCGACGTGAAGTTCTCCTACCTGGAGGTGCTGCCGAAGTACCACCCGACCGGCCGCGTGGCCTTCCAGGTGGTGTCGGCCGTCGACACCCCCGATCCGCTCACCGCGGTGGTGCGTCTCAAGAAGCCGTTCGCGCCGTTCCTGTTCATGACCAACCTCAACAACGCGCCGATCCTCCCGAAGCACCTGCTGGAGGGCAAGGACATCGCGACCGCCGAGTTCAACGGCAAGCCGGTGGGCACCGGACCCTTCCGGCTGGGCGAGATCGTCAAGGGCAGCCACTACGTGCTGGAGCGCAACCCCGACTACTTCAAGCCCGGCCGACCCTACCTCGACCGGGTGGTGCTGCGGGTCATGCCCAACCCGCCCTCCCGCGTGCTCGCCTTCGAGAAGGGCGAGGTGGACGTGCTCTACTCCTTCTTCCTCCCCCGCGAGCAGGCCGCGCGCGTGAAGGCCCTGCCCGGCGTGGTGGTGAAGGACTACATGCTCTTCCCCGAGGTCATCACGCTCTTCTTCAACCTGAAGGACAGCAAGCCCCTCGGCGACCTCAAGGTCCGCCGGGCCATCGCCCACGGCATCGACAAGGCCTTCATCGCCGAGAAGGGCTACTTCGGCCTGAGCCGGCCGGCGATCAGCCCGATCCCCTCGAACCTGGCGTGGGCCCACAACCCGAAGGTGATGACCTACGCCTACGACACGTCGAAGGCGCAGGCCCTCCTGGACGAGGCGGGCTACAAGGGACCGGAGCGCATGACGCTCCGCCTGGCCTACGACCCGGCCAACTCGGCGGTGAACAAGGCGGCGGAGATCGTGGCCCAGCAGCTCCGGGTCATCGGCATCAACGTCAAGCAGACGCCGATGGAGCGCTCGCTGATGCTGGAGAAGGTCTTCAAGCAGTACGAGTTCGACATCTTCATCCACAACTACACCACCTACGGCGAGCCGGCGGTCGGCGTCACCCGCGCCTACGACTGCGACAACATCGTGCCCGCCCCGTTCACCAACGTGGAGCGCTACTGCAACAAGAAGGTGGACGAGCTGTTCGACACCGCGGCCACCACCACCAACCGCGCGGAGCGGGCGAAGGCCTACCAGGCCGCGCAGGAGATCATCGCGCGCGAGCTGCCCACGATCCCGCTGCTGGAGTACGGCGACTCCAACGTGGCGCGCCCGCGGGTGCGCGGCATCTTCCTCAGCCGCTCCTCTCACGAGCGCTGGGACGAGGTTTGGGTGACCGATGGCAAGTAGCGCCCCGACCGCGTCGCAGGTCCTCGCCGGCCGCGTCGCGTCCATCGACTGGGTGGCGCTGCCCGCCGATGTGCGTCAGATGAGCCGTCGAGTAGTTCTCGACGCGCTCGGCTGCGCGCTCAACGGCAGCCGCACGCCCGAGGCCGGGCTGCTCGCGGCGGCCCGCGCCGATCTCGGCCCTGACGGCGCGTGCGCGGTGTGGGGCACGCCGGGCGGCGCGCCGCCGGGCGTGGCCGCGCTGCTCAACGGCGCCCACACGCACCTGCGCGAGCTGGACGACATCGGCGGCGGCGGGCACGCGGGCGCCTGCCAGGTGCCGGCCGTGCTGGCCGCGGCGGAGCTGGCCGGCCGCGAGGGGCGCGACGTGCTGGTGGGCGTGGTCGCGGGCCACGAGGTCTCCTCGCGCCTGAGCGACGCGGCCAGCTACGACACCATGACCCTGCGCGGCTGGCATACCACCGGCGTCTACGGCAGTCTCGGCGCCGCCGCGGCGGCCGCGCGCACGCTCGGCCTCGACGCGCACGATTGCGCCCACACCCTGGGTCTGGCCGGCTCCTACACTGGCGGCACGTGGGCCTTCATGGCCGACGGCGCGATGAGCAAGCGGGTGCATCCCGGCCGCGCGTCCGAGATCGGCCTCACCGCCGCCCTGCTGGCCCGCCGCGGCGTCACCGGCCCCGCGCAGGTGCTGGACGCCCCGTGGGGCGGCCTCTACGCGGCGTGCGCGCCGGGCGAGAGCGACCCCGGCGTGATCGCGCGGAACATCGACGACGGCTATCGCATCCTGCGCAAGGGCTTCAAGCCCTACCCGGTCTGCTGGGGCATCAACTCCGCGGCCGACGCGGCGCTGGCCCTGCGCGAGAAGGGCAATCTGGCGGCCGACGACGTGGCGCGCGTGCGCATCACGATCTCGGAGATGAGTCGCCGCATGATCGGCACCAACCGGACCGCCTCGGTGCTCGACGCCCAGATGAACCTCACCTACGCGGTGGCGGCGATCCTGGTGCGCGGCCACCTGGACCTGCGCGACTTCGACGACGCGGCGCTGGCCGATCCCGCGGCGCACGCGATGATGGCCCGCATCGACCTGATCCTGGATCCCACCGCCCACGGCGAGCGCCAGACGGTGGAGATCGAGACCCGCGACGGCCGGCGCCTCCACGCCCGCGTGGAGGACCCGCGCGGACACTGGGACAACCCGCTCTCCGACGGCGAGCTGCGCGCCAAGTTCCTGGGCCTGGCCGAGCCCGTGCTGGGCGCCGACGCGGCGCGCGCCGTCGAGCTGGTGGGAGAGCTCGAGCGCCCCGGCGTCCTCGCCGCGCTCCTGGCATTGCTCCGCGCTCCCGCCCCGCGCGGCTGAGCGACCGCGCGCGTGCTCGGCTTCCTCGCCCGGCGCCTGCTGGCGCTGGTCCCGCTGGTGCTGGGCGTGATCCTGCTCGGCTTCGCCATCGTGCAGCTCGCCCCCGGCGATCCCGTCCAGGTGCTCGTCGGCGACTACCCGGCGCCGCCGGACTACGTGAAGCAGGTGCGCGAGCGCTTCGGCCTCGACGCCCCGCGCTGGGTGCAGCTCACCCGCTACGTGGGCGAGGTCGCGCGCGGCAACCTCGGCCACTCGTTCTTCTACAACCAGCCGGTGTGGGACGTGCTGGCGAGCCGCATCGGCCCCACGCTCTTGCTCATGGGCTCCGCGATGGCGCTCGCGGCCGGCGCGGGCGTGCTGCTGGGCGTGGCGAGCGGCCGCCGGCCCGGCTCGTGGGCTGACCACGTGCTGATGCTGCTGGGCCTGATCGGCTACTCGCTGCCCGTGTTCTGGCTGGGCCAGCTGCTGCTGATCGGCGTCTCGATCCGTCTCGATCTGCTGCCGACCCAGGGCATGCGCACGATCGCGTTCAACATGTCGCCCGGCGCGCGGGTGTGGGACGTGGTGCTGCACCTGATCCTGCCCGCCCTGACGCTGGCCACCCGCTACGTCGCGCTGAACGTGCGCCTCACCCGCACCAGCCTGGTCGAGGTGAGCCGCATGGACTACCTGACGACCGCGCGCGCCAAGGGCCTGGCCGAGCGCGTGGTGGTCTACAAGCACGCGCTTCGCAACGCGCTGATCCCGGTGGTGACCGTGATGGGCCTCGACGTGGGCCACCTGGTGGCGGGCGCGGTGCTGACCGAGACCGTGTTCGCCTGGCCCGGCCTCGGCCGCCTGATCTTCGAGGCCATCCTGCACCGGGACTATCCGGTGATGCTGGGCGGCCTCCTGCTGACGTCCGTGTTCGTGGTGGTGGGCAACCTTCTCGCCGACCTCGCCTGCGCGCTGATCGATCCGCGCATCCGGCTGGAGAGCCGGGGGTGAGCGCCCGTGTCGGCTCTCGCGCCTCCCGTCGCGACCTCGTGCGCCGCCTTCGCCGGCGGCCGCTCGGGCTGGCCGGGCTGATCGGCGCCGGCCTCTTCGTGTTGATCGCGGTGGTGGGCCCGTGGGTCTCGCCGTTCGACCCGCTCGCGCTGCGGCCCGAGACGCTGCAGCCACCCGGCGCGCCCTACTGGTTCGGCACCGACGACGTGGGCCGCGACATCCTCTCCGGCGTGCTCCACGGCGCGCGCGTGTCGCTGCTGGTCGGGCTCCTGAGCGCGCTCGGCGCGGTGGTGATCGGCGTCGCGGTGGGCACGCTGGCCGGCTACTGCCGCGGCCGCGTGGACGCCGTCCTGATGCGGGCGACCGAGTGGGTGCTGGTCGTCCCCCAGTTCCTGATCGTGCTGGTGGTCGCCGCCATCTTCGGCGCCGACCTGCGGCTGGTGGTGGCAGTGATCGCCGCCGTCTCCTGGCCCACCACCGCGCGCCTCACCCGCGCCCAGTTCCTGGCCCTGGCCGAGCGCGAGTTCGTCACCGCCGCCCGTGGCCTCGGCTCCTCCGACCCGCGCATCGCCCTGCGCCAGATCCTGCCCAACGCGCTCGCCCAGATCGTGGTGACCGCCTCGCTCCAGATCCCGGCCGCCATCCTGTCGGAGGCGAGCCTGCGCTTCCTGGGCCTCTCGGACCCGAGCCGGCTGTCGTGGGGCGGCATGCTGAACCAGGCGCAGAACTTCCTGCAGCAGTCGTGGTGGATGGCCTTCTTCCCGGGGATCGCGATCTTCCTGACCGTGCTGTCGTTCAATCTCGCCGGGGAGGCTCTCAACGAGGCGCTGGATCCGCGGCGGTGAAGGCGGCCGTCCGGACGTCGGTGGCCTACAAGCTGGGGTCGTCGATCTCGATGACTCCGTACTCCACCCGCGCGCCGCGGGCGATCCGACACCGGACAACGACGTCGTCGTTGTGAACGCGCAGCTTCCCATCCACGTACAGCACGTTGCTGTCGTCATGGTAGGAGGCGGTCCATTGGTACGGAGTGATGTTCTTGGCGATGTAGCGGGCCTCCGCCTCGGACCGGCACCACGCGACCAGCTCGGACGCCTGGTTGATCGTCCGGTCGTGGTGACGATCGCGATCCTCGGCCCACGCCGGGCTCCCCCCACCGGCGAGCAACGCGGCGATCGCCCAGAGCGCCAGCGGCCCGGCGGCCAGGACCACGCCACGTTCACGCGCCATATACGGAGCGCCCCACGCAGTGCAGGTAGAACTCGGCGGTGTATGGGCCCACGTGCCTGAAGCGCTCCTGCAGAATTGCGCACGCATCCTTTCCCGACTTGACCGTACGAAGGTGGCGCCCGAACGTGCCGTGCTCTTCGCGGATGCGCTCGAACTCCCGCGCGTTCGCCACAAGGGCCGCCACCTTCTTCCGATTCCTCAGCGCGCCCGGCCTGCGGAGCAACGCGGCGGGAGCGGCACGTGCGAGCTTCGCCACGTCGAAGTTGAAGAATGCGCGGCGGTAGCGCGGCCAGCTGCCCCGCACGCTGGCCCAGCTCAGGCGGTCCGTACGCGGTCTCTTGCCGGGAAGGCAGCGGCTCGGCTCCTCCTTCGCGAACGTGCATTCCCAGGGCGCGCGGTGGGTCACGCTCTATCGGCTCTACGGTTCACCGCTTCTGGTACGCGTGGAAGATGTAATCCTTCGCCGTCACCGCCGAGTGGCACGCGTGCCCGCAGTTGGCGGGGCTCGGATCGGGCGCGAACGTGTCGGCCGCCGCGTCGTAGTTGAACAGCGCGTAGCCCCAGCCGCCGCTGTCCGAAAATCGCTTGCTGTTCTTCTCGATGAGAAACGCCTGCGCGAACTTGTCCGGCACGTTCACGACGAACGGGGCTTCGGTGCTCTTCTTCTGGCTCCATTGCAGCTTCGCGATCTTGGAGCCGTCCGGGAACGGCAAGCCGTTCCCGGGAACGCCGGCCCGGTAGGCATCGATCATCGTCGGATTGGCGGCGATCACCTTCAGCACCTCGTCGGTCTGGGCGCTGGAGACGACCGCCCAGCTCTCGTACCCCCGGAAGTCCGAGAACGCGATGCCGCTGGACGTCTTCAGTCCGTACTTGTCCTGCGCCGACATCGCCGTGGCGACCAGGACAGCGAGCATTGCGGCGGTCACGGCTATCGTGACTATCTGCTTCCGCTTCATGACTGGTCCTTTCAGGTCCCTACCCGTACCGCGTGAACACCGACAGCGACTCCCGCGCCCGCCGCCACTCCTCGGGCACGCCGCGTCCCCCATCCCGCATCGCCACGATACCGCCCACGATGGCGCCCAGCGTGTCCGCATCGCCGAACGCCCCCACCGCGGTCCACAGCGCCTCGGGGTAGTCGTCCAGATGGTGGCGGACGCACCAGAGCGCGAGCGGGACGGTGTCCTGCGACAGCGACAAGAGCCCGTTGCCCAGCGTGACCATCGCGGTCAGCACGTCGATCCCGCCGCCGAGCTCGGCCGCTTGCGTGATGCCGGCCCGCGTCTCGCCGGGCGGAGTCAGGTCGAGCACCGGCGGGAAGAGGCCGGCCGCGTCGCCGGCTCCCCCGGCCACCCACGCCGCCGCCACCGCGATGGCCATAGCGCCCGCCTGGCCCTCGATGTTGGCGTGGGTCACCTTCGCGGCGAGGCGCGCCTGCTCGGCGGCGGTCTCGAGCTCGCCCGCGAAGTAGGCACCGATCGGACCCGCGCGCATCGCGCCGCCGTTGCCCATCGAGCCGGCCCCGTTGAACGCCGCCGCGGAGAGCTGGCGCCAGTCTCCGCCGCGTCCGATCGCGCTGACGATCTGGTGCGTCACCGGCCCGTATCCGCGCCACGCGTCGCGCAGGAGCTTCTGGCCGAAGCGCCGGGCGAGGTCGTCCTGCTCGATGCGGCCGTGCTGCTCGAGGGTCTCCACCACCGACATCGCCATGATGGTGTCGTCGGTGTAGTGCCATGGAGGGTCGGGCGGGACGCGCGCCTCGATGCGGGGCGCGAGGGTGGTCGGGTCGCTGAAGAAGGCCTCGCCGAACGCGTCGCCGATCGAGAGGCCGTCGAGTGAGCGGAGGGCCCGGGCGAGGCGCGTCGCCGCGTCGCTCAACCGGGAACCGTGACCCCGTTGCGTCCGAGCACCTCGAGCACCCTGGGAAGATCGGGAGGCCCAACCGGGATCTCCCGGTCGACGGCGGCAAACATCTGGGCGGCCAGGGCGCCCTGCCCCGTGATCTCCAGCATCTGGCCGCCTCCGCCGCCATAGGTAAACCCATGGACGGTTCCGCGCGGCACGTGCACGAGCGTGCCGGGCGTGCACGTGGAGACCTTGCCGTCGCAGACGAACTCGATCACGCCCTTCAGGACGAAGAAGGCCTCGTCCCAGTCGTGGCGATGGGGCGGCGGCCCGGTCCCCTCGTCCCCCTGCTGCAAGGTGATCCCGAAGCTCTGTGTCGCGGCGTTCGACGCGAGCACGGTGACCTGCGTGCCGAGCACGTTCAGGGGTCGCTCTCGCTGCTCCGGCTTCAGGACGAAGGATCGAACCGTCATGGTGTCATTCCCTCCCCGCCCAACAGAACACCCATCGTCCGCAGGAACGCAAGCCCCTACGAGCCGGTTGTCAGCACCGCGAGCAGCACGGTCAGCGTGACCACGCTCACGACGGTCGAGAGCACCACCACTGATCAGCGCCGTTGCTCCCTCACCGCTCTCACGCGCCTACTCGAGGCCGGATCACCCGCTCGAACGCGGACACCTCCGCCTCCGGGATCTCGTAACCGCCGGCCAGGTCGTGCGCCGGGAAGAGGAACACCTCCTCGACCCCGGCCTCCTCCCGCGCCTGGAGCAGGCGCTCGGCGCAGCGCTCCGGGGACCCGAAGAGACCGAAGGCGTCGGCGATGCGCCGAGCGCGATCCTCGGGAATCGCGGCGGGGTCGAGCGGCTCCGGCAGCGGCAGCCCGGCCTCCGCGAGCCAGCGCAAATTGGCGACGCTCGGGTAGGCGAGGAAGGGCTGCCCCGGCGCGAACCAGCTCCGGATCCACCGGGCTCCGACCCGGTCGTCGCCGAGGCCGAGCGTCACCACGAAGACGATCGGGAAGCCGTCGAGCGAGCGGCCCGCGCGCTGGGCGCCGATCCGCAGATGCTCGCGCGCCGCCCGGATACCCGCGGGATCCAGGCCCACCATGAGGAACGCGCCGTCGGCCACCTCGCCCGCCAGCTCGATCATGCGCGGCCCCGCGGCGAGCAGGTAGACCGGCGTGGGCGTCGCGCTCCGGTTGCGCAGGCGCGTCTCGGTGGGGCCGAAACCCACCGCCTCGCCCGCGAGGAGGCGCCGCACGTCGCGCACCGCCTCGCGCATGGTCGCCACCGTGGCCCGCGGCTGTCCCACGCTGCGGGTGGAGATGAAGCCCGGCGCCATGGTGAGCAGCGCGCGGCCCGGCGCCAGCTCTTCGAGTCCGTGGGCCAGCGAGGCGAGCAGCAGCGGATGCCGCACGACGGGGCTCGACGTGGCCGGGAACAGCCGCAGGCGCTGCGTGACCCGCGCGGCCAGGGCCAGGGCGAGGTAGGCGTCGCGCCCGCTCGAGGGATGGTCGTGCACGCCGACGCCGTCGAAGCCGGCCGCCTCGCAGCGCGCGATGAAGTCGGCCAGGGCGGGCAGCGGCTGGCCCACCGGGACGCGGATGGCCACGCGCATCCGCGCTACTCGATCAGGCGATCGGCCCGGGCGAGCACCGACGGCGGCAGGGTCAGGCCTATGGCCCGCGCCGCCTTCAGGTTGACGATCAGCTCGAGCGTGGTCGGCTGCTCGACCGGAAGGTCGGCGGGCCGGGCGCCCTTCAGGATGCGGTCCGCGTACACCGCCGCGTGCCGGTACAGGCTGGCGAGGCTCGCGCCGTAGAACATGAGCCCGCCCGCGTCCACGAACTCGCGCTCGGGATACACCGCAGGCAGATGCTTGCGACTGAGCAGCTCCACGATGCGGCGGCGCTCGGTGATGAACATGACGTCGGTCAGCACCATGACGGCCCCGGGCCGATCGGCAGTGATCTCCGCCACCGCGCGCTCGATTCCGCCCGGATTCTGGGCCTCGTGCACCGGCAGGGCCAGACCCAGCGTCCGGGCGGTGCTCTCGCGCTGCTGCATGAAGGGCGGGGTGTACGGCGAGGTCGGGTTCGCCAGGACGGCCACGCGACTCACGCCGGGCAGCGCCTCCTTGAGCAGCTCGAGCCGCTTGGCGTTCAGCACGTGCGCCAGCCCGGTCACGCCCGTGATGTTCCCGCCCGGGCGCGCGAGGCTGGCCACGATCCCACCCTCGACGGGATCGCCCGTGGTGACCATCACGACCGGGATGGTCGAGGTCGCCTTCTTCACGGCCAGGGCGCCGGGAGTCGAGCCGACCAGGATGAGATCCACCTGCCGCCGGACGAGCTCCGCGGCCAGCTCCCCGAGGCGCTCCGGCTTGCCGTCCGCGAACCGCTCCTCGATGACGAAGCCGGTCCCCTCGCGCCACCCCAGGTTGCCGAGAGCCCTCCGGAAGGCCTGCAGGTGCGGCGCGTCCGTCGCGGCCGAGAGCGGCGACAGCCGGCCGATCCGCACCGGCTTGCCGCTCCGGGCGTCCTGCGCGGACGCCGCCGGCACGAGCAGGAGCAGCGCCAGCGCGAGCACGCCGCCCCACCGGGCGGGCCGTGATGCGCGCGCGGCAGGTCGCCGTGCGACTACCGCCGCCGGAAGTCGAACTCGCACTTGCGCTTGCCCAGGCGGACGCCGCGGCCGTGGTCGTCCTCGAAGGTCGCGCGCACGCGGAACGTGTAGGCCTTCCCTCGCGCCGCGTGGTTGACCGCGTAGTCCGCGCTCTTCACGATGCCCTCGATCGTGAGCATCGCCTTGCCGTCGGGCGGGATCAGCAGGTGCCAGCTCGGCTGCCCCTCGACCCCGTGCGTGGCGCGCAGCATGCCGTCCTTCACCTGGCCGGAGAAGCGCTGCGTGTAGCCCTTGGCGTCGTCCACGTCGTCCTTCAGCGGTGGGCACGTCAGCGTGACGTCCCAGGTGCCGTCGAAGGCGGAGGGGGCCGCGGCGACGCCCGGGCCCAGCGCGACGACGATGATCAGAGTGGCGAGGCCGAGCCCGGCGATCTTCATCCCTGGATGGCGAGCGCGAGTATATACCGGCTGGCTCAGATCAGAGCAAAGCGATGGAAGCGGTAGAACTCGGTGACCGAGGCCTCCACCGCCAGGGCCTGGAGCGGAAAGCACGCGGCGAGGTTGCCGCCGGCCGACCAGCGCGCGAGGCGCTCGCGCAGCTCCTGCGCCGCCGCCTCCCGGATGCCGCCGGCCCGGGTTGCGAACTGCCCCCAGAGCGGCATGTACCGGAATGCGTTCGCCAGCGGGTGCGCGGTGGCCAGATAGGGGGCCGGGAACAGCCGCCGGTAGGCCTCGAGGTTGTAGAGCCACGAGCGCCCGATCACCCGGCGCGGGCCGCGTCGCGTCCGCCGCACGTGGGCGAACAGCGCGGCGAGCTCGGCCCGGCGCGCGTCCTGCCGACCCTTCGCGAGCGGTGAGGCGCCGTCCGTCTCCGCGTCGTGGAAGTGGAGGCGGAGGCGCTCGCCGTCCAGATCCGCGTAGGAGAAGCAGCCGAATGTCGCGACCAGGCCCGGCGGCCCGACCGCGCCGGGCCGCCTCGCGTGGAACAGCCGCGTCCACGCCCGCGGATCGGCCGCGCCCGCGAGCCCGTCCACGTACTCGCGCCACCCGGGATGCTCGGCGTCGAAGGCGCGGCCGAGCCCGAACCGCACGTAGAGGTTCGTGTAGTCGAGCAGGGCGCGGGCGAGCGGGATCCCCGTCCGTTCCGCGACGATCCGGGCGAACTCGACCTGGAGGTCGAGCAGCGCCTGCACGGCCCGCTCAGTCCGCGCGCGGGGCGACCGGCCGGCCGACCGTCAACGCCTCGCGCATGGCCGGGTCCAGGCGATGGAAGGCCGCGTCCGCCTGGACCCCGAGCGCGTCGACGAGCTTGGCGAAGAAGCAGCGGGCGGCGGCCGCGGCGGCCACGTCGAAGATCTCCTCGTCGCGATAGCCGTGCGCGCGCAGCCCCTCCACGTCCGCCTCGGTCACCCGGTCGGCGCTCACCGCCACCTTCTCCGCGAACGCCATCATGGCGCGCTCGCGCGGCTCGAGCGGGCCGCCGTCCTTCATGATCGCGGTCACGGTCGGCGCGTCGAACACCTTGTCGGCCAGCACGCTGCCGTGCGCCAGCGAGCAGTAGGAGCTGCGGATCGCGCGCGCCGCGGCCAGCGTGGCCAGCTCGTAGGTCCGCACCGGCAGGTTGGACGAGATCGACTTGAGCAACCCCGTCCAGCCCTCCAGGACCGCGGGCCGCAGGCTGAAGGCCTGCGCCCAGTTGGGGACGAAGCCGAAGCGGCCGCGCACGCCCTCGTACATCTGCCGTACCGGCCCCTGCGCGGCGTCCGGGGCGATCGTCTGGATGTAGGCCATGTCACCTCTCCGTTTCGGTCGACACGGGTCAGCCCTGCGCCCGGAAGCGCTCCGCCGAGCGCGCGCGGGCCTTCGCGGCCTCCACGGTCCGATCGCGCGGCGGTGCGGTCGTGACGAGGCCGTCGATCAGGATCCGCGCGGCGCGCGTCACCTCCTCCACCGCCCGGTCGAAGGCGGCCTCGTTGGCCCTGGAGGGCCGGGTGAAACCGCTCAGCTTCCGGACGAACTGGAGCGACGAGGCGCGGATCTCCTCCTCGGTTGCGGACGGCGTGAAGTTGTGCAGCGTCTTGATGGCTCGGCACATCGTGACTCTCCCCGCCGCCCCCAAGGGCGGCTCTATCGCGGCGACCGGCTGTCGAGCAGCACGGTCCACGGCTCCACGCTCTTCAGCTCGAGCAGGCCCGACCCCGTCCACGGATCCGCGGCGAGCCGGGCGCGCACGGTCCCCTCCCCGTCGGCCGCGATGATCAGCAGGGTCTCGGCCCCGTCGCCCAGCGGGCCGCCGAGCACCACGAACCCCTCGGCGGCCAGCGCGTTCATGAAGGCCGCGTGCTCGGTCCACTGCGCCTGACCGCGCAGCGGCAGGTCGGGATTCCAGGCGGGGCCTCGCGCGCGTCGGACCGCCAGATAGCTCGGCACCGTCCCATGATACGTCAGCCCGCCAGCCCCGCCGCGCGGCGGCGCGGATCAGGTCGTCGGGCTGCCCGCCGTCGCCACGATCCGTCGAATCTGCTCGTCCGGCGTCAGATCGCCCTCCAGCCGCACGACCGGGCAGGCGAGGCCGGCCAGCCACGCCTCGTGCATCGCGCGGCTGCGCATCTTCGGACCGCCGGTATCGTAGCGGGCGGCCCAGTCCAGGAACTCCTCGTGGGCCTGGTGGAGCAGGCCGCCGGGGGCGATGGCTTCCGGACCGTAGCGAGCCGCCTCCCGCCGGGCGAGGCGCGCCAGGCGAGTCGGGGTCGGAACGGCGAGGAAGACGATCATGTGGAACTCGGGCAAGAGCGGATCCCCCCATCCGCACAGGGAGCCCGAGAGCACCCACGCGCTGGACTCCGCGAACGCGCGGCGTAGCAGCGCCAGACGCTGCTCGGCCGGCCGCGTCTCTCGAAATGGCGGCGAGGTGGGGAGCCAGTAGTAGTCGTCGGTGTCGAGGTGGCGGTGGCCGTATCGCCGGACGATCTCGCGCGCGAGCGACGAGGTCCCGCTGCCGGACGCGCCGAGGATGTGGATGCGCGTCGGTGGCCGCACCCGCCTACGCGCCTCGCGCGGCGGCGTACACCCACGCCTCGCGGCCCGACGCGAGCGGCGCGCGAATGCGCTCGTAGCCGGCGGGCTCGTAGGCGTCCGCCTCGGCCAGCTCCCGCTCGGTGACCTCGAGCACGGTGCCCTTCACCCGGCGGTCGGGGCGTCCGGTGAACCGGACGATGGCGTGGTCGGCCTTTCCGCTGGTGGCCACGAACTCGGGGTCCGCGATGCGGAACACCGACTGCTCGAAGCCCACGAGCTCGTCCGGCTCCCCGCGGAGCCGCCGTCCGAACGTGGAGAGCTGGACCGCCTCCTGCTGGAGCGTGCCGTAGGAGAAGAGCAGCGGCATGACGGAACGGTACCCCAACCCACGGGGTACCGGTAGGGCGCTCCCCGAGTTCAAGTGGTCGTCGCAACACTACCGGTGTGAGCCGATTGTAGAACCTCGTCGAGCGCCTCGGCCGGTGTTCGCCAGCCAAGAGTCTTGCGCGGCCGGGTGTTGAGCGCGAGGGCGACGGC
>Ga0207707_10000751_pt1 | contig 31949 bp, 31 predicted proteins | sample KBSC83BmetaG_FD_184336 | JGI IMG/M metagenome (GOLD analysis project Ga0207707, IMG submission 184336) | Corn rhizosphere microbial communities from Kellogg Biological Station, Michigan, USA - KBS C8-3B metaG (SPAdes) (version 2) | ecosystem: Host-associated > Plants > Roots > Rhizosphere ... | reverse complement strand
GGAGTCGCTGCAGTACGAGACAGCCAAGCACGACGGCAGTCTGCCCATCATCGGCGTGAACACCTTCCTGTCCCACGGCGGGAGTGTGGAGGAACACCGCGCCGCCGAGCTGATCCGCTCCACCGACCAGGAAAAGGACGATCAGGTGGCCGCGGTCCGGGCCTTCCAGCACAGAAACGCGCCGCGTGCGCCCGCGGCCCTGGACCGGCTGCGCAAGGTGGCCATGGGCGGCGGCAACGTCTTCGCCGAGCTCATGGAGAGCGTCAAGGTGTGCTCGCTCGGTCAGATCACCCGAGCGCTGTATCAGGTGGGCGGTGAGTATCGCCGGAATATGTGAGATCGGGCTCGCGCAGCTCGCTGAGGATCGCGGCTCGCACCTGATCGCGCAGCGCCGCGGCGGCGGCAGGCGATGCGGGGGGCGGTTGGATCGGGGGCAGGAGGGTGATCTCGATCTTGCCCGCGCGAGGCAATCCGCCTAGAGGGGAGAGGGCGTGGCGCGTTCCACGCACTACCGCCGGGACGATCGGACAGCCGGCGCGCACGGCGATGACGAACGCTCCGGTATGGAATTTGAGCAAGCCAGGCGTGCGCGTGAAGGTTCCCTCGGGGAAGAACACCAGCGAGTTGCCGTTCGTCGCGTTGCGCATGACGCGACGGGCATCGGCGGCGCCGCGGTTGCGATTGAACCTCTCGACGAATTCGGAACCCAGCCGCCGCAGCAGCAGTCCCGCCAGCGGGACGCTGTTCATCTCCCGCTTGATCACGAACCCGAAGCGCGGTGGCAAGGCGGCGGTGAAGACGACGCCGTCCAGATAGCTGGCGTGATTGGCGACGACCACGCACTGTGTTGTGGGGAGCCGTTCCGGATTGACCACTCTGACGGGCATGGCGGCGAGCCCCAGGAACCCCCGCGATATCCCGCGTGCGATCGCCCGCCGGCGCGCGACCCCCGGAACCAGCAGCAGGGCGAGCAGCGTGCCCAGTCCCAGGATCAGGAACAAGCCGATCGCATACACCCCGAAGAGCCGGTTTCGTGCCGTGGACATATCGTAAGTGTGAACGGGTTCTCTTTATGTTAATGCTTAGCAGTAGATGTGAAGGTCATCACGCTCACCTTACTGCCCCGCTCACCATACTGCGTTTGCTATGTCCACCAACCATGCCGCCGCAGTGGCAATACCTTCCAGTGCCGATGTCGATCCGGCGGTGTCTCGCTTTCTCGACGCTGTCTGGATGGAGCGCGGTCTGTCCTCCAACACGCTGGCAGCCTACAGGGCTGACCTGACGGCGCTCGCGCGGTGGCTCACCGAGCGTCACGTACAGATCACGCGCACCTCGCGCGCCGATCTGCAGGATTTCATAGCCTGGCGGGTGCATGCCGGAGCGCGTCCGCGCTCGACGGCTCGCCAACTTTCCAGCTTTCGCCGCTTCTTCCGTTACCTCGTGCGCGAGAACGAGATCCGCGAGGATCCCACCGCCCAGATCGCGATGCCCAAGATCGGGCGCTCGCTTCCGAAGTCCCTGACCGAGGAGGAGGTCGAGTCCCTGCTCGGGGCGCCGGTGGTGAACGACCCGCTGGGCAGCCGCGACCGCACGATGCTCGAAGTGCTGTATGCGACGGGCCTGCGCGTCTCGGAGCTGGTGAATCTGCGCCATGGCCAGGTCAACATCACTCAGGGCGTCATCCGCATCCTCGGCAAGGGTAATCGCGAGCGGCTGATTCCGCTCGGCGAGGAGGCTGTTCGCTGGCTGGTAGAGTTCTCCCGCGGCGCCCGCGGCGAGATCCTGCTCGAGCGCCAGACCGACTATCTGTTCCCGACACGCCGCGGCGATCGCATGACGCGCCAGGCGTTCTGGCACATCATCAAGCGCTACGCGCGCAAGGCGGGTGTTGCCAAAGAGCTTTCCCCGCACACCCTGCGGCACGCTTTTGCGACACATCTGCTCAACCACGGCGCAGACCTGCGCGTCGTGCAGATGCTTCTGGGCCATAGCGATCTGTCGACCACGCAGATCTATACCCATGTCGCTCGCGAGCGAATGAAAGAGCTGCATTCTCAGCACCATCCTCGCGGCTGAGACGCAGAATTGCGCGTGGCCACGCGCGCCGCGCCACAGGCATGCCGGTCGCCGGCCCACGCGCGCCGCGGCGGCGCGAGCCGCTTACTTCTCCAGCAGCTTCAATTTGTCCGGCTTGCCGTCCCAGTCCTTGGCATCCTCGGGCGCGTCCTTCTTTTCCGTGATCACCGGCCATTGCTTCGCCAGCTCGGCGTTCAGGGCCTTGAACTGCTCCTGGCCGCGCGGCAGCTCTTCCTCGGAGAAGATGGCCTCGGCCGGACATTCCGGCTCGCACAGCGTGCAGTCGATGCACTCATCGGGGTCGATCGCCAGGAAGTTCGGTCCTTCGTGGAAGCAGTCGACGGGACACACCTCGACGCAGTCCATGTACTTGCACTTGATGCAGTTTTCAGTAACGACAAAGGTCATGCGAGTTCCTTGAGTTCAGCCCCTTATCTTAGCTTCGCGGCAGGCGGCGGTCGATTGTCGTGAAATGGTGCTGGTCGCGGCCGGCATCGCGGTCCTCGAGATATCGCTGCAGCGTAAAAGCGGTGCTGAGGAAGGCGATCTCGTCCCAGGGAATCTCCTCCGGGCGCACCAGCTTGACCTCCAGGCTCTCAGGTCCCGCAGCGAATTCGGCTTTGGGCAGGCTTGCGCGGAAGAACACGTGGACTTGATGCGCGTGCAGTACGTGTACCACGCTCAGGAGCGAGCCGATGCGGACCTCTGCCAGGGCTTCTTCGTGCGACTCCCGGGCGGCGGCCTGCTGCAGGGTCTCGTCGTTCTCCATGAACCCCGCCGGTACGGTCCAGAAGCCGAGCCGGGGCTCGATGGCGCGTTTGCAGATCAGGATACGGCCGTGGTGCTCGGGTACGCAGCCCACCACCAGCCGGGGGTTCTCGTAGTGGATGGTTCCGCAGCTGGAGCAGATGTGACGCGGGAGGTGATCTCCCGGGGGGACGCGAAGCTCTACCCTGGCGCCGCACTGGTTGCAGAAGTTCATGGTCTGAAGATCAAGGGGGTCCTGGTGCCCGAGGTCGGAGTCGAACCGACACGCTTTTAAGGGCGGCGGATTTTCATCCCACTTCGGCTTTCGCCGCCCCGCCCGGAGAATCCGCGCGAGTTCGTGGTCTGGAGCACGCCTTCACCATGGCCTTGCGGCTTTAGGTGCCCGCCGTCTGCTCTCTACACCTTCCCCGCTACGGGGCTTGGCTCGGCATCAGCTCGAGCGCCTGGGGCGCTCAGGGGCCTTCACCGACTTTGACGGGCTTCACCTGCCGGGTTTCCCCGGAGGGCTCAAGTTGTCTCGTCTGAGTCCGCTGCGTCTACCAATTCCGCCACTCGGGCAGCGAGTGGGTCCCGCCGCCTTCTGCGGCTGCGGGGGGCGGGATTATAGGGGGTCCGCCGGGCTCAGGTCACCAGCCAGAGCGCCCCCGGTGGCGCGCCCTTGCGACCTTTTTTCGGCCCGTCGCATCTAATGGAGCAATGAGCAGACTGGGCGAGATCAGGGTGGCGGAGGAGGTCCTGGAGAGGGCCCGGGCGGGCGATGAGCGCGCGCGGGCCGCGATCTACTGGGCCGTCGCTCCGGGCACCTTCGGGCTGATACGCCGGCTCTCGGGTAACCGGGCTCAGGCGGAAGACCTTTTCCAGGACACCATGATGGCGCTTTACCAACACCTCGGGCAGTTTCGCGGCGAAGCCCCGCTCGGTGCGTGGGTACGGCAGATAGCGGTGACGAAGTGCCTGATGTATCTGCGCTCCCCGTGGCACCGCGCGCGCAGGTACCTGGAGCTGCAGTCGGAGTCGGAAACGGACATCAGGCCGCTCCTGGCCACGCCGGGACCTCTGGCGGAAGTCTTCGACGTCGAACGTGCGCTTGCCTGCCTCTCGCCCACCGCACGTGCCGTCGTCTGGCTGTACGAGGTCGAGGGATACTCGCACGAGGAGATCGGAAGGGCATTTGGACGCAGCGTGAGCTTTTCAAAGTCGCAGCTGGCGCGAGCGCATGTGCGCCTGCGCGAATGGTTTGAACCAAGCGTGGATCGACAGACATGTACCCCGACATAGAACGCAGTCAGCGGCGGCTTGCTGACCGGCTGCGCGCCCTGCCAACCGACGCGCAGCCGCCGTATGACTGGCTGGAGTTCCGGCGGCGCACGCAGATGAGCGATACCGGCGGCGAGCGGCGCTTCGCGGGACTCCCTTACATGGCGGCGGGTGCTGCCGTGCTGCTGCTTCTGGCTGTTGGAAGCATCGCTCTGATGAGTCACAGCCGCGGAATCCGTGCGGCGCGTATGACGCCACCCATGGTGACGCACAGCGAGCCTGAGGAGTCTGCGCGTGTTGCGGACGCCCGCACACAGGCGGCGGAACGCTGGCTTGCGAGCCTGCCGTCAGAGCCGGTCATCGTGCGATTCGGAACGCGAGTCGCCGTGAGCAGCCTGGAGGATCGCATTGCTCAGGTCGATGACATGCTCACTGCGGCGAACTTTGGGGACGTGCAGCCCGCACGTCTCGCGGCGCTCCAACAGGAGCGGGGTCGACTAGTCAATTCGCTGGCGCAGGTGCGCTATGCCGAAGCGTTGGCGGCGAATGCGCCGTGAGTGCCTCGCGCAAGGAGAAACTGTGAAAACGCTGACGATGCTGAGTGCAGCAGTGGTTGCCGCGGGGTTGGTCCCGTATGAGGCACTCGCCGCACCCGCGACGACGATACCGGCGCCTCCCGCGCCAGAGGCGGCGCCGGCGCCTCCCGCGCCACCGGCTCCGGGGGCAGTGCCTGCGTTCCCCACCGACGAATATTCCAGCACGGACGATGCGATGAGGAGAGCCCGGACTGCGAGCAGAGCTGCCGCTGCGGCGGCAGCTGAAGCGGGTAGAGCCGCAGGCGAGGCGGGTAGGGCCGCAGGCGAGGCGGGCAGGATGGAGGTCGAGCTCGAGGCTGCGCGCCGCCGTCTGGCCGCCGACGCGGCAGAGGTCGCCCGGCTTTCCATGCAGGTCGGCAAACCCCTCATGGAGCATTTCGAGACGCGCTTCGAGAGTCCGCCCCATGCGCTCATCGGCGTGGAGATCGCCGCCGAGAATCGTTCCGAAGGAGCACGCGTGGTGAACGTAAGTCCGGGGGGGCCTGCATTCGAAGCAGGCATTCGCACCGGGGACCTCATCGTTTCAGTCAACGGCACGGATGCGAAGGGTGAGGGAGGCGTGAACCGCATCGTGCGATCCATTCGCGGGGCGGCTCCGAACGAGAAGCTGAGCATCCGGGTGATGCACCAGGGCAAGCCCAAGGACCTCGTCGTGACCGCACGGGAGATGCCCAACATGGTCTTTTCGACGGCGGATTCGAATGGCATGCCTCTGCTGCCCGGGCCGCCGGCGAATTCGCCGGTGTTTACCTTCCACGAGCTGGGGATTCCCAGCCTGTCGAACATGCAGCTGATGACGCTCAGCGCGGGTCTGGGCCGCTACTTCGGAACCGACAAGGGCGTGCTGGTGGTGCGCGCTCCGACACGATCGGATTTCAAGCTGCAGGACGGCGACGTCATCCTCTCCATCGACGGTCGCGAGCCGACCAGCGGAGCGCATGCGACGCGCATCCTCGCGTCCTATCAGGCCGGCGAGAAAGTCACGCTGCACATCATGCGAGACCGCAAGCCGCTCAACCTCGAGGTCACTCTGCCGGAGCAGAGGTGGAGCTATGGCGAGTTTCAGGCGCCGCGCCCCACGGGGCCGAACGAGTAGGGCGACAGCGAGTCGCCGCTACGTCGCGGCGTGCACTACCATGCGCGGGTGCGCCGCGACGACTTCACCTATCACCTGCCTGAGGAGCTGATTGCCCAGACACCTCTGCCCGAGCGCTCCGCCAGCCGGCTGCTCGTGCTGGAGGGTCTCACCGGAGGGCTGAGCGACCGCAGCATGCGGGATCTGCCCGGCCTGCTCCGAGCGGGGGACTTGCTCGTATTCAACGACACGCGCGTGGTAGCGGCGAGGCTGGTTGGCGAGAAGCCGTCCGGTGGGCGCGTGGAGGTCTTTCTGGAGCGGGCGCTGCCGGGCACTCAGGCGCTGGTGCAGTTGCGCGCCAGCAAGCCGATCCGCCCCGGCCTGGCCATCGCCACGGCGGGCGGGACAGTCAGTGTTCTCGAGCGCCGGGACGACCTGTGGGTGGTGGAGCTCCCGGCGGCGGCACTGGAGTTCTTCGAGCGCTGGGGCAGCGTTCCCCTGCCTCCGTACATAAAGCGCGCGGCAGACACGCAAGACCGTGAGCGATATCAGAGTATCTTTGCGCGTCAACGCGGCGCCGTGGCGGCACCGACCGCGAGCCTGCACTTCGACGCGGGACTGGTGGAGGCGACGGAAGCGCTGGGCGTGCAGCGGACACTCGTGACGCTGCATGTCGGAGCGGGCACCTTCCAGCCCGTGCGTACGGAGGATCTCGATTCTCATATCATGCACTCGGAGAGCGTCTGCGTCGGTGCATCCGCCTGTGAGGCGATCACCCGCACCCGGCAATCCGGGGGGCGCGTGATCGCCGTGGGCACTACGGTGGTGCGCGCATTGGAGTCTGCTGCTCTGCAGGGGCTACCGTTGCAACCCTGGACTGGAGAGACGCGCCTGTTCATTCGCCCCGGATTCCGCTTTCAGGTCATCGACGCCCTGCTGACCAACTTCCATCTGCCCGAATCGACGTTGCTGATGCTGGTATGCGCGCTCGGCGGGCGCGAGCCCGTGCTCGCCGCATATGAGCATGCGGTGCGCTCGCGGTATCGCTTTTTCAGTTACGGGGATGCGATGTTCGTGACGGTGCGCGCGTGAGGCCTGCATTCGAGGTTCTCAGGACCGATGGCGCCGCGCGGATCGGCCTTCTGCGCCTGGCGCACGGGGCGGTCGAGACACCGGCGTTCATGCCGGTCGGCACCTACGGGACCGTGAAGGCCATGTCCCCCGAGGAGCTCGAAGGGCTCGGCGCCCAGATCATTCTGGGCAACACCTTCCACCTGTTGCTGCGACCCGGTCCGGGCGTCATCGCCGCGCATGGCGGGCTGCACTCGTTCATGCACTGGCAACATCCGATCCTGACGGATTCGGGGGGCTTTCAGGTCTTCAGCCTGAAGAGCCTGCGCAAGATCACCGAGGAGGGCGTGCGCTTCCGCTCTCCAGTGGATGGAGCGGAGGTGCGGCTGAGCCCCGAGGACTCCATGGACGTGCAGTTGCAACTGCGCTCCGACATCGCCATGGCGCTGGACGATTGCACGCCGTATCCGGCGACCGAGGCGCAGGCCCGGGAATCGATGGAGCGCTCCATGCGCTGGGCGGCCAGGAGCCATGCCCACTACTACGCCGCCGCGCGGGAGCCTCCCGGCGGGCTGTTCGGCATCGTGCAGGGCGGCATGCACACCCCGCTGCGGCTCGCCTCGTTGGAGGCGTTGCTGCAGCTGGACTTCCCCGGCCTCGCCGTCGGGGGCCTGGCAGTGGGTGAGCCGGAGGAGGAACGACTGCGCATCCTGGAAGAGCTGGTGCCGCACATGCCTCAGGAGCGTCCTCGCTACCTGATGGGCGTGGGCCGGCCGGAGGACCTGGTGGCTGCGGTGTTGCGCGGCATCGACATGTTCGACTGCGTCATGCCCACGCGCCACGCCCGCAACGGCCACCTGTTCACCTCCACCGGCGTGATCAACATCCGCAACAGCGCGCACCAGGCGGACCTGGGACCGGTCGATCCGGCCTGCGCCTGCTATACCTGCCGGCATTTCAGCCGCGCCTACCTGCGCCACCTCGACCGCTGCAATGAGATCCTGGGGTCGCGTCTGAATACCATCCACAACCTGTACTTCTATCTGCAGCTGATGCGCTCGATCAGGGAGGCGATTGCCGCGGGTGGGTTCTGGGCCTGGGCGGCCGGCTACCTGGCTCACAGGCGGGCGGCGGCGGGTGCTGTGGCATAATGCCGCCCCCCACCGCCCGGTGAGGGTCGTCTCGCAGGTGAAAGCATGAATGGTCTGATTCCAGAAGCATGGGCGCAGGGGGCTCCCGTGGCCCCGGGCCCCGGGGGGAGCCCCTACAGCTTCATCTTCATGATGGTGGCGTTCGTCATCATCTTCTATTTCATGCTCATCCGGCCGCAGCAGAAGAAACAGAAAGAGCACCAGGCGATGCTGTCGAAGCTGTCCGCGGGCGATGAGGTCGTCACGACGGGCGGCATTCTCGGACGGATCGTCGAGGTCGGCGATGCGTTCGTGACGGTGGAAGTGGCCGACGGTGTGCGCCTGAAGGTGCAGAAGGTGCAGGTCGCCTCGCTGATGCCCAAGGGCACCTTGAAAAGCGCCTGACCATGCTCGAGTACGCACGCTGGAAATACATCCTGATCGCCGTCGTCCTGGCGCTGGCCTTCCTGTTCGCCGTGCCGAACCTGTTCGGTGACGATCCGGCGCTGCAGATCGCCACCAAGGACCACTCCAACATGACGGCGGACACCGTCAAGACGATCGAGACCTACCTGAAGCAGAAGGCGATCCCCTTCGAGACGAGTTATCTCGAGAGCGGCCACATGATGGTGCGCTTCGGCGGGGTGACCGATCAGCTCAAGGCTCGTGATGCCATCAACGAAGCCCCGCAATTCAAGGACAACTACGTTACCGCGCTGTCGTTCGCGCCGCGCACGCCCGCATTCCTGCGCAGCCTGGGACTGAAGCCGATGGCGCTCGGCCTGGACCTGCGCGGCGGGCTGTACCTGCTCTACCAGGTCGATCTCAACAGCGCGGTCAGCCAGCTGCTGGACGGTTACGTCCAGGACGCGCGCCACGCCTTGACGGCGGCCAACATCCAGTTCAAGGACGTGACGGTCGTGGCCGCCGGCAATAACGGGGCCGACTCGGTGCGCATCGCACTGGCGCCGGGTGCCGATGCGGATGCCGCGCGCAAGGCTCTCAATACCGCGTTGCAGGGTGTCAGCTTCTCCACCCAGGGCGCTGCGCTGGTGGCAACCTTGAGTCCGACGACGATCCGCGAGCGCCAGGATTATGCGATCCAGCAGAACATCACGACGCTGCGCAACCGGGTGAACGAGCTGGGCGTGTCCGAGCCCATCGTGCAGCGCCAGGGATTGAACCGGATCAATGTCCAGCTTCCGGGCGTGCAGAACTCCGCGGAGGTCAAGAATCTCCTCGGCCAGATCGCGACCCTGGAGTTCCGCCTGGAGGATGAGGAGCACAATCCCATCGAGGCGGCGCAGACCGGGCACGTGCCGATCGGCTCGAAGCTCTACACGCATACGCGCATCGGCCGCCCCATCCTGCTGAAGCGCGAGATCATCGCCACCGGAGAGCAACTCACCAGCGCGACCTCGACGCAGTCGCAGAACGGGCCGGCGGTCTCCATCAAGCTCGATGCGCGCGCGGGCCAGGCGATGCTCAAGACCACCCGGGTCAACGTCGGTCACCACATGGCTGTGGTGATGATCGAGAAGCATGCCGAGACGAGCACCGTGGACGGCAAGCAGGTGACACGTTACGTGACGGACGAAAACGTCATCAACGATGCCACCATCCAGGGCGTCTTCAGCGATCGGTTCGATATCACGGGACTGACGAGCGGTGAGGCGCGCGATCTTGCGCTGCTGTTGCGATCCGGCTCGATGGCCACCGCGGTTGCGCTGGTGCAGGAGCGCGTGATCGGGCCGAGTCTCGGCCGCGATAACATCGACAAGGGCGTTCTCGCCCTCGAGATCGGCATGCTCGGCGTGTTCGTGTTCATGGCCATCTACTACAAAGTCTTCGGGCTGGTGGCGGATGCCGTGCTGGCGGCGAACGTCGTGCTGCTGACAGCGCTGCTGTCGATGATGGGATTCTCCCTGTCCTTGCCGGGTATTGCCGGCATCATCCTGACCGTCGGCATGGCCGTCGATGCGAACGTGCTGATCTACGAGCGCATCCGCGAGGAGCTGCGCAAGGGTGTGTCGCCTCAGGCTGCGATCCGCGCGGGCTTCGAGAAGGCGTTCTCGGCGATCGCCGACTCGAACATCACGACCCTCATCGCGGGCGTGGTGTTGTGGATTTTCGGAGTGGGACCGATACGGGGTTTCGCGATCGTCCTGACCCTCGGCATCGCGACCTCGATGTTCACCGCGTTGATGGGTAGCCGGGCGCTGGTCACGCTCATGTACGGCGGCCGTCGCAAGATCGCCCACCTGCCGATCTAGCCGGCAAAATCCTTTTTCCTTCAGAGGTTGCAGTGGAATTTTTTCACAAGCAGACGAACTTCCCGTTCATGGCCACACGCAAGGTGTGGTACACGCTGTCTGCCGTGCTGATGGTTGCATCGTTGGCCGCACTGGCGACCCGCGGGCTCAACCTCGCGATCGACTTCACCGGCGGCGTCAACGCGCAAGCCAACTTCGCCACGACCGCCAATGTCGATGGGGTGCGCGCGAAGCTCGCCGCCGGCGGGTTCCACGACCCACAGGTGCAGAACTTCGGGTCCTCGCGCGATATCGCCATTCGCTTGCCTCCCGACCCGAAGGAGAACGAGAACTCGATTCGTGCAAAGCTCGAGCCGCTGCTGAAGGCGGTCGACCCCAGCGCCCAGGTGACGGACCTGGAAGTGGTAGGTCCGCAGGTGGGCAGCGAGCTGCGCACCAGCGCCGCCGAGGCACTCGGCGCCACGCTGCTGCTGATTTTCCTGTACATCGCCTTTCGCTTTCACACGTGGCGGCTGTCCCTAGGCGCCATCCTCGCCGTCATTCACGATCCCATCCTGGTGCTCGGGCTGTTCTCCTTTACCCAGACCTCCTTCGATCTGCCGGTCGTGGCGGCCGTGCTCGCGGTGGTCGGTTACTCGCTGAACGACACCGTGGTGGTGTTCGACCGGATTCGCGAGCGCTTCGAATCCAACCGCCGCCTGCCCTCCGATACGGTGCTCGATCAGTCGATCAACCAGACGCTCTCGCGGACGATCATGACCAAGGTCGTGACCTCCATCGTGGTGGTCGCGCTGCTGTTCCTCGGAGGGCCGGTGCTCAAAGGGTTCTCGGAGGCGCTGATGGTCGGCATCATCGCGGGCACGTATTCCTCGATCTACATCTCCAGCGCCATTGCGCTGGACTGCGGTCTGACCGCTGAGCACATCTTTCCCACAGTCAAGAAAACGGCCGTCGATCACCTGCCGTGATCGACCTGCTCTCTGATCCGCAGAGCTGGCTCGCTTTCTTCACGTTGTCGTTGCTCGAGATCGTTCTCGGGCTCGACAACATCATTTTCATATCGATCCTCGTCAGCCGACTGCCGGTGCCGCGGCAGGGGCGCGCGCGCCTCACGGGCCTGGCACTTGCCATGCTGACCCGCATCGCGCTGCTGTTCTCGATCGTGTGGCTCACGCGGCTCATTCAGCCGCTGTTCCACATCGGGGACCGGGGCGTCTCCGGTCGCGATCTGATTCTGTTCGCCGGCGGCCTGTTCCTCCTCGGCAAGAGCGTGCTGGAGATCCACGGAACTCTGGAAGGCGCGAGCGAGGTCAGCACGCGGCGGCGTGTCTATGCCAACTTCGTCATGACCGTCCTGCAGATCGCGGTCGTGGACATCGTGTTCTCGCTCGACTCGGTGTTCACGGCCGTCGGACTGGCGAAGGATCTGCCGATCATGGTCGCGGCCATCGTCGTCGCCATCATCGTCATGATGATGGTGTCGGGCTCGCTCAGCGTGTTCATCGAGCATCACCCGACCATCAAGGTGCTGGCGCTCGCTTTCCTGATTCTCATCGGCGTCGCCCTCGTCGGCGAGAGCCTGCACTTCGAGATCCCCAAGGGCTATCTGTACTTCGCGATGGCGTTCTCCGTGGGGGTGGAGATGATCAACATCCGGCTGCGCCGACATCTGGATGCGCGTGCCAAGCCGGGCGAGGACGAGGGCGGCTAGCGAGTCGTCGCGGGGCTCGCGTTCGGCGCGCCGCCGTTCATGTGGGCTCTGACGCGGCTGTGACGATAGCCGTAGCAGGCGTAGATCACCGCGCCGATCAGTGTCCAGACGACCAGGCGCAGCCACGTCTCGATTCCGAGGGAGAGCATCATGGCCGCGCAGATGATCGCTCCGAGGATGCAGGTGACAGCCGGTGCGGGGGTCTTGAACGGGCGGGGAAGATCCGGCCGCGTGGTGCGCAGGATCAGGACGCCGATGCAGACGGTGACGAACGCGGCCAGCGTGCCGATCGAGACGATCTCACCGAGGACGTTGACGGGAAACAGCCCGCCGATCAGCGCGGCACAGATGCCGGTAACCACGGTTCCAAAGCTCGGAGTCTGAAACCGGGGGTGGATGGTCGCGAAGGCTTTGCCGATCAAGCCATCCCGCGCCATCGCGAGGAAAATGCGCGCCTGTGCGAGCATCATCACCAGCATCACGGAGGTCATCCCGGCGATGGCGCCGAGCTTCACCGGTATGCCAAGCCAATGGAGCGAGGCGTATTTGTCGAGCGCCAGGGCGACCGGCGCAGCCACGTCGAGCTCGGTGTACTTCACCATGCCCGTCAGGACGCAGGCGACCACGACGTACAGGATGGTGCAGATGACGAGGCTGCCCAGGATCCCGATCGGCATGTCGCGCTGCGGATTGCGCGTCTCCTGTGCAGCCGTGGACAGGGCATCGAAGCCGATGTAGGCGAAGAAGATGACGCCCGAGGCGGCCATGATGCCGCTGTAGCCGAACTTGCCGTACTCACCCGTGTTGGGGGGGATGAACGGATGCCAGTTCGCCGTGTTGATATGGGAGACGCCGAAGAAAATGAACAGCAGCACCACGGTGACCTTGATCACGACGATCCAGATGTTGAAAGTGGATGACTGCCTGATGCCGATGTAACAGATGGTGGCGATCACGGCGACGATCGCGATCGCGGGCACGTTGATGATCGCTCCGGTGGTGACGATCGAGAAATGGCCGGCGCCCTGATCCAGGGGGGCATGCGAGAGCGCTGCAGGAATGTGCAGGCCGAGCTGGTCCAGGAGACTCACGACGTAGCCGGACCAGCCCACCGAGACAGTGCCCACCGCCACAAGGTACTCGAGCACCAGGTTCCACCCGATGAACCACGCAACGCCTTCGCCCAGTGTTGCGTAGGAGTACGAATAAGCGCTGCCCGAAACGGGAATCATCGAGGCGAACTCGGCGTAGCACAAACCTGCGAGCGTGCAGCCGGTACCCGCCACGATGAACGCGAGCGCCAGCCCCGGGCCGGCGTGATTGGCGGCCGCCGTTCCGGTCAGCACGAAAATGCCCGTACCGATGATTGCGCCGATGCCCAGGGCTACCAGCGCCGTTGCGGACAGCACACGCTTGAGCTTGACACCGGAGGCGTCGTCCGCCTGCAGTTCGTCGATCGACTTCGTCGCCAGCAGCTGGCTCGGCATGGGGCCCCCGGCTCAAACAGTTGTTGGCGCGGACTATGGGGGACCTTCATTCCTCGCGCAACTCGGGAGGCAGGTGCGGCGCGAGCAACTCCAGCAGCGCTTCATAGACTTTGGGGGTGCCGGCCAGGACGTTGCCGCCCTGGCGGAATTCGCCGCCGGCGAGGGTGCCGATGCGGCCTCCGGCTTCCTGGATGAGCAGGGTTCCCGCGGCGGTGTCCCAGGGCGACAGGCCGATCTCCCAGAAGGCATCCGCGCGCCCGGCTGCGACGTAAGCCAGATCCAGTGACGCGGCGCCCGGCCTTCGCACGCCGGCTGTCTGCTGCATCACGCTCTTGAGCATCAACATGTACGAGTCGATGAAGCGCGTATTCGCCCGATACGGGAAGCCTGTCGAGATCAGCGCCCCTTCGAGCGTGCGCTGCTTGCTGACGCGAATGCGGTGGTTGTCCAGGTGAGCACCGCCGCCGCGCGAGGAGGTGAACAATTCCTGGCGCATGGGATCGTAGATCACCGCGTGCTCGAGGCGTCCGCGCTGCTGACACGCGATCGATACCGCAAAGATGGGAAAGCCGTGCAGGAAGTTCGTCGTTCCATCCAGCGGGTCGATGATCCACACCGTCTCATTGTCCCCGGAGGCTCCGCTCTCCTCGGCCAGGAAGGCATGGTGGGGGTAGTGCTTGCGGATGATGGCGATGATCTCGGCCTCCGCTGCGCGATCGACTTCCGAGACGAAATCGTTGCGGCCCTTGGAGGTCACGGTCAGGGACTCGAGGCGGTTCAGGCTGCGGACGATGACTTCGCCGGCGCGGCGGGCGGCCATCACCGCGATATTGAGAAGGGCGTGCACGGGAAAATCATACCTTATCGACGGCCAGAGCGTCGGCGAGCGTGCGAGCCCATCGCTGTTGATCCTGGGCACAGGCCACCAGGTCCTGGCGGAGCTCGAACTCCAGCGCCGGGTTGCCGATGTCATCACCGTAGACCAGCACGCCGTAGTCGGTGTCCGGCTCGACAGTGTAGGGCACGTTGGCGCCCACGTTCAGCGAGGCATCATGGGCACGTAGCCGCTCGATGGTGGCTTGCGCGAAGGGCTTGCTTGCAGCGAACAGAACGCCGACGTGCCAGGCACGCGCAACACCGTCGTACGTCGGTGTAAAGCTGTGAATGGCCACGATCACAGTGCGGCGGCCCCCGGCTTTGCGTTTCGCAAGATGCTCTGCGATAGCCTGGTGGTGTGGCCTGAACACTCGTGCGGCGCGCAGCGCGCGCTCCTGCGCCGTAATGCCCACGTTTGCTGGAATATCCGTGTGCTCGGACCGGGTCACGATGCTGGAGACGGATTCCACCGGCCGATTCAGATCGATGAGCAGCCTCGAGCTGGTTCCGAGGAACGCCACCGCATCCAGCAGGGTCGCCAGGCTGCGTGTCACGGAAGCGGCGCCGATATCCCACGCAATGTGTCTCTGCAGCTCCGAGGGAGGAACTCCCAGAGTGCCGTACTGGGGAGGAAGATAGTTAGAGGCATGAGGACACAGAAGGACTACGGAAGATGTCCCCGTGGGATTGACGATCTCCACGGGCGCGGGCCAGTCGTGCATAGGCGCGAAGAGTACAGGAACTTGACGCACCGGGAATGAAGAGTTAAAGCCCAGCAGATGAAATCGGCCAACATCCGCATCGTTCTCGTCGAGCCTTCCCATCCCGGCAATATCGGAGCTACGGCACGGGCGATGAAGAACATGGCGCTCGAGGAGCTCGTTCTCGTGCGGCCCAAGCAGTTCCCGCACAACGACGCGACGGCGCGGGCATCCGGCGCGGACGACGTTCTGGCGCGCGCACGCGTCGTCGATTCGGTTGCCGATGCGGTTGCCGATTGCGGCTTCATTGCGGCCACGACTTCGCGGGATCGCGACCCGAACATACGTGTGGTCGACGTGCGTGAGGCGGCGGCACGTATTGTGAGTGAGGCGCAGGCTCGGCCGTCCGCCGTGCTTTTTGGCGCGGAGCGTACTGGCCTCACTAACACGGACATCGAGGCGGCGCACTGCCTGATCCGCATTCCGGCCAACCGCGAGTATCTCTCCTTGAACCTGTCGATGGCCGTGCAACTCGTCGCCTACGAGCTGTTTCGTGCTCGAGGGGCGACTGTGGCCCCGCCTGAGCGCGAGATGCCATTGGCGACGGCAGTGGAGATGCAGCGCCTCTACACCCATCTGGAACAGGTGCTGGAGGAAATCGATTTCCGGGACCGTACGCAGAGCGGCACGCACCTGATGGCTCGCATCCGGCGCTTCCTGCAACGTGCGGAGTTGGATCAGAACGAGGCCAACATCCTGCGCGGCATGCTCACTGCGGTGCAGAACCGCCGCCGCCCTGCGGGGGGCAAGTGACTGCCCCGGAGCGCGTCGTCTACCTCGACTATGCGGCGACGACGCCGGTGGACCCGGCCGTTGTGCAGGCGATGGGCGAGTGTCTGGGTGTCGAGGGGGATTTCGGCAATCCGGCCTCGGCCACCCATCCGTACGGGACGCGTGCGGCTGCACGAATCGAGCGGGCACGGGCTCAGGTGAGCGCGCTCATCGATGCGGCGGCGGAGGAGATCGTATTTACCTCCGGCGCCACGGAGTCCGCGAACCTCGCGATTCTCGGCGCCGCCTATGCCAATGCCGACCGTGGCCGGCACATCGTCACCTCGCGGATCGAGCACAAGGCAGTGCTCGATGCCTGCAGGCAACTGGAGAAGCAAGGCTACAACGTGACGTGGCTGATTCCCGATGGTAACGGAGTCATTTCCCTGGAGTCGCTGCAGCGCGCGTTTCGGCCCGACACCGTGCTCGTCACTCTCATGCACGCCAACAACGAGACCGGCGTCATCCAGGATCTGGCCGGCATTGGCGCCCTCTGCCGTGAGCGGGGAGTTCTGTTCCACAGCGATGCGGCGCAGTCCGTCGGGAGGATCCCGGTGACGGCCGGCGCGGTGGACTTCCTCACCTTCACGGCTCACAAGATTTACGGACCGAAGGGCGTCGGTGCACTGTACGTGCGCCGCTCGCGGCGGGGATTCCTGCAGCCGCTGAGCTTTGGCGGCGGCCAGGAGAGGGGGCTGCGTCCCGGCACGCTGCCCACGCACCAGATCGTCGGTTTCGGGGAGGCCTGTGAGCTGATGGCGCAACGCCTCGCTTCGGAGTCGCAGCGCCTGCTGGGGCTACGGGATCGGCTGTGGAGCCGTCTGTCGAGCCTGGGCGGTGTACACCTGAACGGCGCGGGCGCGCCGCGCCTGCCGGGGATCCTCAATGTGTCGTTCGAGGGCGTGGAAGGGGAGAGCCTGGTAACGGGCCTGCCGCAACTCGCCGTGTCCACCGGCTCTGCCTGCAACTCCTCCTCGGCAGACCCTTCGTACGTGCTGCGGGCCCTCGGCCGGGACAGCCAGCTGGCGCAGAGCTCGCTGCGGCTGAGCTTCGGCCGCTATACGACGGAGGCGGACATCGATCTCGCGGCCGAGGCGATCGTCGCGGAAGTTCGTCGCCTGCGGGCACTCTCGCCCGCTTCCGAGCCGGCACCGGCCGGTTTCAGCGTTTCCGGCGAGGCGGGAGGGCCCGGTCAGGAGAGCTGGGTCCGCTTCGATCTGGCGGTCGAGGACGGCATTGTGAAGGCCGCACGTTTTAAGTCGTATGGCTGCCCCCATACTGTAGCGGTGGCCTCGTGGCTGGCCTCCCAGCTGCCAGGCAGGCACCGGGACGCCTTGGTCCCGGGCACGCCGACCGCCTGGGCCGCTGCCCAGGATGTGCCGGTGGAGAAACTTGGGCGTCTGCTGGTGGTCGAAGACGCATTGCAGCAATGCGTTCGCCGCTGGGAATGACGGGTAGAATGCACAGTAGCGCTTGAGATCCCCCTCCGATGGCCATTTCCCTCACCGAATCCGCAGCGAATCGCGTCAAGACCTTTCTGGTTTCCCGCGGCCATGGTCTCGGCCTGCGCCTCGGGGTACGCAAGACCGGCTGCTCCGGGTTCGCGTACGTCATCAATTACGCCGACGACATTCAGCCGACCGACCTGGTGTTCGAGGACCGGGGCGTGAAGGTGTTCGTCGACCCGGACAGCCTGTCGCTCATCGACGGGACCCAGGTGGACTTCGTGAAGCAGGGGCTGAATGAGGCCTTCCGCTTCCGCAATCCCAATGTGAAGGGGGAGTGCGGCTGCGGAGAGAGTTTCTCGGTGTAGTCCACGGGAAAAAAGTCGCCCTACGGCGCTTTTTTGCGCCGTCCGGCCTCGGACGGCGCCCTTCGGGGCGACCTTCCGGTCGCCCAAACTGCGTTTGTCGGACATCAGCTTCGTTGCCGCCGGCAAAAAGCGTGGTTTTTGCCGGCTGCCCAGGCCACAGGGGGCCAGGCGTCAAGGTACACTTCGCGGCTGTCCTTCAGGCCCAAGAAAGGTTTTGCCCATGGCGCTCGAGCGCACACTCTCCATCGTCAAGCCCGACGGCGTTTCCCGCAATCTGATCGGTGAGGTCTATCGCCGCTTCGAGCAGGCGGGGCTGTCGATCATCGCGGCGCGCATGCTGCACCTGTCGCAGCGCGAGGCCGAAGGTTTCTACGCTGTGCACCGCGAGCGTCCGTTCTTCAAGGACCTGGTGAAGTACATGACTTCCGGACCGGTCGTGGTTCAGGTCCTCGAGGGCGAGAACGCCATCGCCCGCAATCGCGAGATCATGGGAGCCACGGATCCCAAGAAAGCGGCCAACGGCACCATCCGCGCCGAGTTTGCCCTCAGCATCGAGCAGAACGTGGTACACGGCTCGGATGCCCCCGAGACCGCCGCGCAGGAAATCGGGTACTTCTTTCGGACCACGGAGCTGCACTCGCGCGGCTGAGGCCGCGCTTCCCCCATGGCTACCGACCCCGTTGCGAGCCCCGAGAACCTGCTGGGCCTGACACGCCCGGCACTGGAGGCGTTCGTCACGGGGCTCGGGAGCAAGCCCTTCCGGGCACGGCAGCTGATGAACTGGCTCTACAAGCGGGGTGAGGGCTCCTTCGAGAGCATGACCGACCTCGCCAAGGACTTCCGTGCCCAGCTGGTGGGCTGCGCTGAGGTCCGTCCGCCGGAGATCGTGAGCGTGCACAGCTCCTCCGACGGAACCCGCAAGTGGCTGTTGCGGGCGGACGCTTCCCAGGCCTTTGAGATGGTGTTCATCCCGGAGGATGACCGGGGAACGCTATGCATCTCCTCGCAGGTCGGGTGCGCGCTCGATTGCTCCTTCTGCTCGACGGCACAGCAGGGGTTCAACCGCAACCTCACCACCGCCGAGATCGTCGGGCAAGTGTGGCTCGCCAAGCGCGAGCTGGGGGAATTCGCCGCGACTGAGCGCGCAGTGACCAACGTCGTGCTGATGGGCATGGGTGAGCCGCTCGCGAACTTCCGCAATGTCGTGCCGGCCATGCGGATCCTGCTGGATGATCTGGGTTTCGACCTCTCGCGCCGGCGCGTGACTCTGTCGACCTCGGGGCTCGTGCCGCAGATCTACAAGCTGGCGGAGGAGATCAACGTAGCCCTCGCGGTGTCGCTGCACGCGCCCGATGATGAGCTGCGCAGCCAGCTGGTCCCCATCAACCGCATTCATCCGATCGCCGAGCTGCTCGAAGCCTGTTGGCACTATATCGACGAGCAGAACGGGCGCAGCGTGACCTTCGAGTACGTGATGCTCGAGGGCGTCAACGATTCCCTGGCCCAGGCGCGCGCATTGGCGCGGCTGCTGGCCGGTCACCCGGCGAAGGTCAATCTCATTCCCTTCAATCCGTTTCCCGGCACCCGCTATGCCCGCTCGCCCCTTCCTGCGATTCAGCAGTTTCGCGACGAGCTGATCCGGCGCGGCGTGCTGGCGACGGTGCGGCGCACGCGCGGCGAGGATATCGACGCGGCGTGCGGCCAGCTTGCCGGGCGGGTGATCGATCGCACCACGGTGCGGCTCGGGAACAAGATCTTTGGCGTTGCGGTGCAGCCATGAATCGATCCGGGATATTGCTCGGTGCAGCAGTGGCGTATTTTCTCGCTGGGTGTGTCTCGACCACCAGCACCGAGAATGATGTGCGCGGTAAGACCGAAAAGACCGAGACCAGCAAGGAAAAGGAGAAGAAGCGCCAGGACGCCGCCTCGCTCAATGTGCAGCTGGGTATCGCGTACCTGAATCGCGGGGATGTCGCGGTGGCGCAGGAGAAGCTCGATCGGGCCATGAAGGAGGACCCGAGCAACCCGGCAGTACACAGCGGCATGGCGCTGCTCTACGAGCGGCTGGGCAAGCCTGCGCAGGCCGACAAGGAATTCCGTGAGGCCCTGCGGCTTGCGCCGCGCGATCCCGACACTCTCAACAACTACGCCGTGTATCTGTGCAGGAACGGACGCACCGACGAGGGCGTCAAGCTGTTCCTGGATGCGGCGCAGAACGCGCTCTACGCCACCCCGGCGGTCGCCTTCACCAACGCGGGCGTGTGTCTGCGGACCGCCAAGCGTTACGATCAGGCGACGACGCAGTTCCAGAGGGCGCTCGCGGTGCGGCCCAACTTCGCCGAAGCGGCCTTCCAGCTCGCCGACACCGATTTCTCGCTCGGCCAGTTGAAGGACGCACGCTCGCTGGTCGATCGCTATCTGGCCTCGTTCGATGCGACACCGGACCTGCTGCTCATTGGCTTCAGGGTCGCGCACGCGCAAGGCGATCGGTTGGCCGCTGAGCGCTTCTCCCGCAGGCTGCGCGTGGATTTCCCGAACACCGATCAGGCTCGCGCGGCTTCAGACCTCGAACGCAACCCGGGCTGAAACTCATGAGCGTGCAAGCTGGCGGCGACACTCGCTGCGGCATCGGCACGCGGTTGCGCGCCGGTCGCGAACGCAAGAGCCTCACGCTGCTGCAGGCGGCCGAGAAGATGCATGTGGACTCGAAGATTCTCGAGTCGCTCGAGTCGGAGGATTTCGAGGCCCTCGGCGCACCGGTATATGTGCGCGGGCACCTGCGGCACTACGCCGAGCTCGTCGGAGAGAAGGCCGATGAGCTGCAGTCTCTGTATTCCAACAGCGTTCGCGTCGCCCCGCCCGACCTGACACGGATACCCAAGGCTGAGATGCCCAGCGAGGCGCGGCGGCTCGTGGTCCCTGCAACCGTGGTCTTGCTGGTGTTCGCGATTGCCGGTGGCGTGTGGTGGATTGTGACGCTGTCGAGGGGCGAGCAGCCGCAGCCAGTGCAGGCGGCGAGCGTGGCAAGCCCCGCAAGCACGCCCGCGACTCCAATATCTCCGGCGCCAAGCGCTGAGCCGGTGCTGCCGCCGCGTTCGGTTGCTATCGAGGTCCCGCGGCACCCCGCGGGCGCCCCTCATGCCGCGACACCGGCCGTGTCATCAGACTCGACGGCGGCGGGGGCGAAGAAAACGGCACCGGCCTCCACGGGCGCGACCGCGCCGGCCCCTGCGGGGCGCGCGTCGTCGCGTGAAGCGCAGCTGACGTTGCGGTTCAGCGCCGAGAGCTGGGCGGAGGTCTACGATTCGAACGGCGAGCGCCTGTTCTACGATATCGGCTCCGCCGACTCCGTGCGCACCTTCAAGGGCACTCCCCCGCTGCGTGTGGTTCTGGGGAACGCGCCGGGAGTCGCTGTCGAAGTCAACGGCCGCCTGGCCGATCTTGCCACCCTGACACACCCGGACGGCAGCGCACAGTTCGTTGTCGGTCGCGCGGGTCGGGTGTCGCAGACAACCCCCTAGCGGGCGCCGATCGCGCCGCTTCTTTCGACTGGAGGAGTGAATTGGCAGAGCAGATCCAGCGTGTTCGCGGAATGAATGACATCCTGCCGGAGGCCATAGGCTCCTGGCAGCACCTGGAGAGTGTTGTCCGCGAGTTGCTGACATCCTATGGCTACGAGGAGATCCGCGTACCCATCGTCGAGCACACTTCGCTCTTCAAGCGCGCCATCGGTGAGCTCACCGATGTCGTCGAGAAGGAGATGTACACGTTCGACATGGGCGAGGAGAGCCTCACCCTGCGACCGGAGGCTACCGCGGGAATCATGCGAGCGGCCATCTCGAACGGAATGCTGCGCGGCGCGCGCCACAAGCTGTGGTGCACCGGCCCGATGTTCCGTCACGAGAAACCTCAGGAAGGCCGCTACCGGCAGTTCTATCAGGTCGATGTCGAGGCACTGGGGTTCCCGGGCCCCGACATCGATGCGGAGCTGATCGCTCTGACGGCGCGCCTGTGGCGCAAGCTCGGAATCGAGCGCGTGGCCCTGCACATCAACTCTCTGGGAACCCCCGAGTCCCGCAAAGCCTACCGGGAGAAGCTGATCGCCTACTTCCGCGGCCACGAGTCGCGACTCGATGCGGACAGCCGGCGGCGCCTGGAGGGCAACCCGCTGCGGATCCTGGACAGCAAGAACCCGGAGATGCAGGAGGTGATCGCGGGAGCCCCGCTGCTGCCCGATCATCTCGACCCTGAATCCAGGGACCACTTCGACGCCCTGTGCGCCATGCTGCGCGAGGTCGGCGTGCCTCATGTGCTCGATCCACGGCTGGTCCGGGGCCTCGATTACTACACCCGGACCGTGTTCGAGTGGGTCAATACGGACGCTCAGGGCGCGCAGAATGCCGTATGCTCCGGCGGCCGCTACGATGGGCTGATTGCGCAGCTGGGCGGCGAGTCGACCCCGGGGGTAGGTTTTGCCATGGGGGTCGAGAGGGTGGTGAAGCTGCTCATCCAGGCAGAACGCGCCCCCCCACCGGCCGTGGCGGACGTCTATCTCGTCGTCAGCGGGGCACAGGCTACCGCCGCGGGGATAGGCCTGGTCGAGAGGCTTCGGGAGGCACTGCCGCACCGGCGCTTCGAGCTGAACCTGGGCGGGGGCAACTTCAAGGCTCAGTTTCGCCGTGCGGACCGTAGCGGGGCCGCCCTGGCCCTGATCGTCGGCGACGACGAGCTGGCCCGGGGCGTCGTGGCGTTGAAACCTTTACGGCGTGAGCTCGGTCAGAGCGAGTGCCCTATCGCAGAGCTGGCCGGGGGTGTCGAGGCCGCTCTGCTGACGCAGAACATAAGCTTGCCGTAGGCCAGCGCGCACCGGCAAGCCACAAGCTTGCCGCGGGCGAGGCAAGCCGACAGACAATGTAGGGGACCGAATGGACGATTATCTGGACGAACACGAGAAGTGGGAGTGGCTCAAGGGCTGGTTCAAGGAGAACATTCCGTGGATCCTCGCCGGGATCGCCGTGGGCGGCGTCGCGGTCGGGGGCTGGCGCTGGTACGGAAGCCACGTCGATCAGAAGGGGATGGCCGCCGGGGCGATGTACGATCAGATCGCGGATGCCTTTCAGAAGAGCGACAACACGACCGCGCTCGTGAAGCTCGGGCAGCTCGAGCGCGAATACCCCTCCTCGCCGTATCTGGACCAGGCGAAGCTGCTGGCCGCCCGCGTCGACGTCGAGGCGGGCGAGCTCGCCCAGGCGCATACCGAGCTGCAGTCCGTCATGGAGCACACGAAGGACAAGGACCTCGCCCTGATCAGCCGGCTGCGGCTGGCGCGGGTGCAGATCGCACAACAGAAACCGGATGATGCGCTCACCACGCTCGCCAGCGCCGATCCAGGAGCGTTCGCGGCTCGTTTTCACGAGGTTCGCGGCGACGCGTACCACGCCAAGGGCGACAACGGCGCTGCCTTGAAGGAGTATCAGGCGGCCCGTGTCGGGGACCTGAGCGGCTTGACGGACTCGCAGATGCTCGACCTGAAGATCTCCGACCTGCTGGCCGACGCCCACACTCCCGAATCACCGAAGCAACCGGCCCCCGCCGCTGCGACAGCGAAGTAGACCCATGCGACGTTGGATCCTGCTGCTCTGTGCATTCCTGTTCCTGGCCGCCTGCTCGAAGGACAAGGATGTCGACAAGCCCGCGGCGCTGGTGCCGTTCTCGGCGACCCTCAAGGTCGATAAGGTCTGGAGCGCCAAGGTCGGCGACAAGAAGAGTGTCGTCCTGCGGCTCGGGCTTGGACTCGGTGTCGAGGGCGCCCGCGTCTATGCGGCGGGCCGCAAGGGTGAAGTCGCGGCGTTCGACCTCAGCTCCGGTCATGAGGTCTGGCACGTGCGGACCAAGACGCAGCTCTCCGGTGGCACCGGTGTCGGCGCCGATCTGGTGATCGTCGGCACGAGCAAGGGCCAGGTGATTGCGCTGCACGAGAAGAACGGCGCGACCGCATGGAAAGTCAACGTCGACGGGGAGATTCTGGCGCCGCCTGCGATTTCCGAGCATCTGATCGTTTTGCGGACCGTCGACGGCAAGTTGCACGGTCTGGCGCCTGCGGATGGACACGAGCTGTGGGTTCAGGACCAGCAGGTCCCGCGCCTCTCGCTGCGTGGAACTGCGACTCCGGTATTCAGCGGCGACCTCGTGTTGTGCGGCTTCGACAACGGCAAGGTCGTTGCACTGAATGCCGGGGACGGCAGTGTTCAGTGGGAAACGACCGTGTCGCCGGCGCACGGGCGCACCGAGCTGGAGCGACTGGTCGATATCGACTCGGCGGTCGATGTCTCCGGCGGCAATGTCTACGCCGTCGGCTTTCAGGGACGCGTCGCGATGCTGAAGCTGGATACGGGCCAGGTGTGGTGGGCGCACGACGCCTCCAGCTATCACGGGCTCGGCCTGGACGATGACTCGCTGTACATGGCCTCGGCGGACGGCAACGTCGTCGCGCTGCGGAAAGGGACGGGCGCGGAGATCTGGCGTCAGAAGGCTCTCCAGTATCGCCGCCTGAGCGCGCCGGGTGTCTCCGACACGTCGATCATCGTCGGTGACTACAAGGGCTACGTGCATTGGCTGGATAAAGCGACCGGCGGACTGCAGGCGCGTGCCTCCACCAGCAAGGTCTCCATCAGCCAGGCACCGATCGTCAGCGGCAACATGGTGATCGTCATCAACGACGCCGGCGCCATCACGGCCTTCCGGACAAGGCCGATTGCGGGTGCGAAGACGGTGGCCTTACCGCCCCCGCCGCCCGCGCCTGCGGCGCAGAAGGACAACGTCGAGGCACCCAGCACGCCCGCCGATCAGACAGTCACCCCGCCCAAGCAGGACTGAACCCGGAGCCTGGGTGGTCGGATGTTGCCCGTTATCGCGCTCGTCGGTCGGCCCAACGTTGGCAAGTCCACGCTGTTCAATGTATTGACCGGCACGCGCGATGCGATCGTAGCGGACGTACCCGGACTGACGCGCGATCGCCAGTACGGGTTCGGCAAGGTAGGTCCGGTTCCTTACGTCGTCATCGACACGGGCGGGCTGGTCGAGAATCCCGTCGGCATCGAAGCGCAGATGCGAGCCCAGACCGAGCGGGCCGTGGAAGAGGCCGACCGCCTGGTGTTTCTGGTCGATGCTCGCGCCGGTCTGACCCCACAGGATCATTTCGTCCTGCGCGAGCTGCGCCGATCCGGCAAGCCCGTGACCCTGGCGCTCAACAAGTCCGAGGGGCTGGACTCGGACACGGCGGCGATCGATTTCCACGCGCTCGGCATCGGGGAGCCTCTGGCGATCTCGGCGGCTCACGGGCGGGGCTGCGAGGAGCTCATGGAGAGCGTGCTCGCAGGCCTCGAGGCGCAGCCTCCGGAGGGCGGCGATTCCCGGGCCATCCGCATCGCTGTCATCGGCCGGCCGAATGTCGGCAAATCGACGCTGGTGAACCGCCTTCTCGGGGAAGAGCGCGTGATTGCGAGCGATCAGCCCGGGACGACCCGCGACAGCATTCTGGTCCCGTTTCAGCGCGACGGCCGCGACTTCCTGCTCATCGATACCGCGGGCATGCGGCGCCGATCGAAGGTCGAGGACGTCATCGAGCGCGCCAGTGTCGCCAAGACTCTGCAGGCGATCGACGAGGCGCACGTCGTCATTCTCGTACTGGACGCTCACGACACCGTCGCTGAGCAGGACGCCAGCGTGCTTGGCGTCGCGCTCGAGCGCGGCCGCGCGCTGATCATCGCGGTCAACAAGTGGGACGGTATCCCTCCGGAGCAGCGTGAGACTATTCACCGTCAGCTCGCTCTCAAGCTCGACTTCGTGCCATTCGCTCCGCTTCACTTCATCTCAGCTCGGCATGGCACTGGCGTGGGAGAGTTGGTCCAGGCAACCGTGCGCGCCTACCAGGCAGCGATGCGTGAAATGCCAACGCGTGAGCTGACGCGCACATTGGAGCACGCGCTCACTGTTCATCAGCCACCGCTGGTCCGCGGTCGGCGCATCAAGCTGCGCTACGCGCACCAGGGTGGCAGAAACCCTCCACGGATCATCATCCACGGGAGCCAATCCGCCTCGGTCCCCGATTCGTACAGCCGCTATCTGGCCAATGTCTTCCGCAAGAAGTTCGACCTGTTCGCGACGCCGGTCGCAATGGAGTTTCGTTCGGACGGCAATCCCTACGACCGCCCCGGCCGCAGGAAGCCCTCAACCCCCGGTGCGCGTCGCTCGAAGGCTTCGCGGCGCCGGTAGCCTCGAGGGGGCGAGCAGCCGGATCATTTCCAGCGCATCGCAGAGTGCGATGCCTGCGAGTCGGGCGGCAGGAACAACGCCGGGTCCACGAACGTGGAATTGAGCACGACGCCCCAGTGCAGGTGAGGGCCAGTGACTCGCCCGGTCGCTCCGACCCTGCCGATCACTTGTCCGGTCTTTACATGATCGCCGGTCTTCACGCCGATGGCGCTCATGTGGCAATACATCGTGATCAGCCCCTCGCCGTGATCGATGAACACGCTGTTGCCGTTAAAGAAGTAATTGCCGGTATTGATCACGACGCCGTCCGCAGGCGCCTTGATCGGCGTCCCTGTCGGGGCGGCGATGTCCATACCGGTGTGCGGGCTGCGCGGCTCGTTGTTGAATACCCGGCGCATGCCGTAGGAGCTGGAGCGGATTCCCGGAATCGGCTGCAGCAGCCGCAGCGTTGCCGGCGGATCGAACGAGAACGTGCCGACGGCCTTCTCGATCTTCGGACGCTCGCGGTTGTAGCGCTCGAGGTCCTTCTTGGAGAGGTCGACTTTCGAGGGGGCCACTTTCAGGGATTGAGTCACGTACTTTTTGTCCAGCACCTCGAAGGGCACCTCGGTCTCCGGTTTGCCGGCGGCCCGGACGCGAACGACCGCGCGTCCCAGGTGAGTGGACAGGGGAATGCCGACGATGGCGACCCAGTGATCGTCCTGGCGTAGAACCATGGCGCGCCGATCGTCGTACGTGACGACGGGAATCTGACCCGCATTCCCCTCGATCGGCAGCAGCAGCACGCCGCCCGGCACCAGGCTGGCCTGGGGCAACACCAGCGATGCCGCTGAGGCCATCCCGGAGATCACTATCGCGGCCACAAAGCTCAGCCCGCGCAAAGACTGTCGTTTCACCCTCTATTCCTCTTTTCCCGTCACTCGCGCCTTGAGTTTGCCGCGTGCCAGGCGCGCGGTGACCTCATCTCCAATCTCGACCGATTTTGCATCTGTTACGAGCGCCCCGTCTGAAGACCGCGTCACGACAGCGAAACCTCGGTCGATGGTGGCGAGGGGGCTGACGGCATTGAGTGTTCGTGCGGCGGTGCTGAATCGACCACTTGCGTGCAGCAGCCGTGCCCGCACCGCGCGCTCCAGGCGCGCTTGTAGGTCGGTGCGGGATCTCAGCAGCGAGAATCGATCGCGCATCGCCTGCTCGAGCCGACCTGTGAGCTCCGCGTGACGCAAGCGGAAGTCCCGCACCAGTCGATCCGGAGATCGCTGCACGAGCCGTGCGTAGAGCTCGCTCACGCGGCCGCGATCGTGCCGAATGTTCGAGCGCAAGGCATGGGCGAGCCGCTGCTCGAGATCATCGAGCCGCTGGGCCTGCTGCTGCAGCCGTACACCGGGATGACACCGCTTCAGCCGCAGGCTCACGTGCTCGAAATGAGCCGACAGAGAACGCAGCTCGCGGCGCATGCAGGCCTTCAGTCGTTCCGCGTTGCGCTCCAGCGCTTCGAGGAACGTAGCGCGATCGGGCACCACGAGCTCCGCCGCTCCAGAGGGGGTGGGTGCGCGCGCGTCGGCCACGAAATCCGCAATGGTGAAATCGACCTCGTGCCCGATCCCGGCCACGACTGGAAGCGGGCAGGCGCGAACGGCACGCGCCAGCCGCTCGTCGTTGAACGCCCACAGGTCCTCCAGCGAGCCCCCGCCTCTAGCGAGGATCAGCACATCGCATTCGCGGCGCAGGCCCGCGACGCGAAGCGCGTCAATGAGTGCCGGTACTGCAGCAGCGCCCTGTACGGGCGTCGGGTAGATCAGGACGGCGGCAGGCGGAAAGCGCCGCGCCAGGATGTGCAGGATGTCCCGGATGGCGGCCCCGCTCGGGGAGGTGACCACGCCGACCCGCCGGGGGAAGCGGGGTAGGCTGCGCTTGAGCTGGGGGTCAAACAGGCCCTCCGCCGCCAGTTTCGTCTTGAGGCGCTCGAACTGCTGCCGCAGAGCGCCAAGGCCCGCCTCCTCCATGTACTCGGCGACGAACTGGAACTCCCCGCGCGGCTCGTAGAGGCTGATGCGGCCCCGGGCCAGCACCTTCGCTCCGTCTCGCGGGGTGAAGCCTATGCCGCTGTTCTCCCGGCGAAACATGGCGCAGCGCAGCTGCGCGTTGCGGTCCTTGAGGGAGAAGTACCAGTGGCCGGAAGCCGGCTGCGAGAAGTTCGACAGCTCGCCTTCGACCCAGACCACCCCGAACCCGCGCTCCAGCAGGACGCGCGCCTCACGGTTCAGGCGCGAGACGGTATAGACGTTGCGCTCGGGCTCAACGCTCTTCGGATCGGTGGCGGCCATCGACGGAACCTTAACATGAGGTTTACCCGAGGGGCGTTCGTGCGTACAATCGCGGGCTTTATCCAGCTCGGCCACGGCCGCAAGCCTGGTCGACAACCGACTAGGCAGTCCATGCGTATCCTCGAAGAAGCCCTTACCTTCGATGATGTCCTCCTCGTCCCGGCGTACTCGGAAATCCTGCCCCGCGAGGTCGACCTCTCCACGCGCGTAACGCGCAAGATCCGGTTGAACGTGCCGCTGCTATCGGCGGCAATGGATACCGTCACCGAAGCGCGTCTCGCGATCACCATCGCCCAGGAAGGCGGCATCGGCATCATTCACAAGAGCATGACCATCGAGGCGCAGGCGCGCGAGGTCGGCCGCGTGAAGAAGTTCGAAAGCGGTGTCATCAAGGACCCGATCACCGTATCGCCCACGATGACCATTCGCCAGGTATTGGATCTCACGCGCTCCCGCGGTATCTCGGGTGTGCCGGTGGTCGTTGGCAAGAAGGCTGTTGGCATCGTCACGCATCGCGACCTGCGCTTCGAGCAGAAGCTCGATGCACCCGTGTCCAGTGTGATGACTCCGCAGGAGCGTCTCATCACCGTGCGCGAGAATGCACCTAAAGAGGAGGTTCAAGCGCTTCTTCACAGGCACCGGATCGAGAAGGTGCTGGTCGTGAATGCCGACCACGAGCTCGTGGGCATGATCACCGTGAAGGACTTCCAGAAAGCCACCGAGTTCCCGCGTGCATGCAAGGACGACGGCGGCCGGCTGCGCGTTGGCGCTGCGGTGGGCACGACGCCCGACACTCTCGATCGTGTGGGCGCGTTGCGCGAAGCTGGCGTTGATCTCGTGGTCGTGGATACCGCTCACGGGCATCATCGTGGAGTCATCAACACCGTCGAGCTCATCAAATCGAAATGGCCGGACATGCAGGTGATTGCCGGCAACATCGCGACCGCAGAAGCCGCACTCGCGCTCGTCAGTGCGGGCGCCGACGCCGTCAAAGTAGGCATTGGTCCAGGGTCGATCTGCACCACTCGCATCGTAGCTGGAGTGGGGGTGCCGCAGATCAGCGCGGTCGCGAACGTCGCAGACACTCTGCGCGACAAAGATGTCCCCGTGATCTCGGATGGGGGCATTCGCTTTTCCGGCGACATCGCGAAGGCCCTCGTTGCGGGTGCCCACGCGGTGATGATCGGTAGCCTGTTTGCCGGCACGGAAGAGTCCCCCGGGGAGGTCGAGCTCTATCAGGGTGCTTCCTACAAGTCCTATCGGGGCATGGGTTCCCTCGGGGCCATGGCGGACCGGCATTCTTCCGCGGACCGGTATTTCCAGGACGCCGCGACGGCGCTCGAGAAGCTCGTCCCTGAGGGCGTCGAGGGCCGGGTTCCCTACAAGGGGAGCCTCGTTCAGATTCTCATCCAGCTCACCGGCGGGCTGCGCGCGGCGATGGGCTACACGGGCAGCCACAACATCACCGAGATGCGGACACGTCCGACGTTCGTTCGTATCACCAACGCCGGCGTCCGCGAGAGTCACGTGCACGACGTATCGATTACCAAGGAAGCCCCCAACTACAGGGGTTCCTGATGGCAGCAGCAACGGCCCCTGACATCCATGCCCACCGGATCCTGATTCTCGACTTTGGGGCCCAGTACTCGCAGCTGATCGCACGTCGCGTACGCGAGCTTGGCGTGTACTGCGAGCTGCATCCGTGGGATGTGACGGATGCCGAGATCCGCGCCTTCCAGCCGCGCGGAATCATTCTTTCCGGCGGCCCCGAATCCGTCACCGACGCCAGTCCTCCGAAGGCTCCCGAATCGGTTTTCACTCTCGGGGTGCCGGTGCTCGGCATCTGCTACGGCATGCAGACGATGGCGCAGCAGCTCGGCGGGCGTGTGGCTCCCTCCACAGAGCGCGAATTCGGCTATGCGGAGGTCACGGTCACCGGGGCGTCCCGTCTGCTGGATCGAATTCACGATCGGCACGACGGCCACGGCCGCTCGATGCTCGATGTGTGGATGAGTCATGGCGACCGGGTTGCAGAGTTGCCCAAGGGCTTTGTCCCCGTCGCTTCTACGGACTCGATTCCGTTTGCCGCCATGTGTGACGAGAAGCGCAAGTTCTACGGCGTCCAATTCCATCCCGAGGTCACTCACACGATTCAGGGCCCGCGCATCCTCGAGCGCTTCGTTCGGGAGATCGCCGGGAGCGACGCGTTGTGGAGCGTCGGCAACATCATCGAAGACGCCATCGAGCGTGTTCGCGCGCAGGTTGGAACCGGCAAGGTTCTGCTGGGACTGTCCGGCGGCGTTGATTCGTCGGTGGTCGCCGCGCTATTGCATCGTGCGATTGGCGACCAGCTGGTGTGCGTGTTCGTCGATCACGGGTTGCTGCGCCTGGGCGAAGGCGATCAGGTGATGGATACCTTCGCCGAGCACCTCGGGGTGCGCGTGATCCGCGTCGATGCGGAACAGCGGATGCTGAGCGCGCTCGAAGGTGTGCAGGATCCGGAGGCCAAACGCAAGATCATCGGTCGAGTCTTCATCGAGGTGTTCGATGAGGAAGCTCACAAGCTCAGCGGCGTCAGGTTTCTGGCACAGGGCACGATCTATCCCGACGTGATCGAGTCAGCCGGCTCGCGCACCGGCAAGGCGCACGTCATCAAGTCCCACCACAACGTCGGCGGGCTGCCCGAGCGCATGAACCTGAAGCTGGTGGAGCCGCTGCGCGAGCTGTTCAAGGATGAAGTGCGAAGACTCGGTGTCGAGCTCGGTCTGCCGCGCGAGATGGTCTACCGCCACCCGTTCCCGGGCCCGGGCCTGGGGGTGCGTATTCTCGGTGCGGTGAAGAAGGAATATGCCGACCTGTTGCGCCGCGCCGATGCGATCTTCATCGATGAGCTACGCAAGCACGACCTGTACGACCGCACCAGCCAGGCGTTCGCCGTGTTCCTGCCGGTTCGCTCGGTCGGTGTGCTGGGCGATGCGCGGCGCTACGACTACGTCGTCGCGCTGCGTGCGGTGGAGACCGTGGATTTCATGACGGCCCACTGGGCCCGCCTGCCGTACGAGTTCCTGGAGCTGGTATCGCGGCGCATCGTCAACGAGGTCGCGGGGATCTCGCGCGTCGTCTATGACATTTCCGGGAAGCCGCCCGCGACGATCGAGTGGGAATAGGGCGACGAAGTGGAGTTACATCCCGGTCACTTTCTGCTTCCGCCCGCGGCGAATGGCCGCTCCAAAGTGTGATGTTTTCCTGTGACCATGACGTTGCCGGCGTCCGCAGAGGATGTGGCCGTGTCGCGCCAGGTTGACGAGCGCCAACAGGATCAGGGCGCCCAGCCACGCCATGACCGTGCCTGACAGCGTCAAGCCGTACTCACCGGTGGTTGTCGAGATTCCCAGGAATGGAGCCAACAGCCCGCCGACCAGCGCTGCGCCCGTTATCCCAACGCCGAGGTCGAGCAGGGAGCAGCTCTCGAGGTCACTGAGGAGGATGAGAGTCGCCAACCACCCGACCAACACGGACAGAATTGACAGCGTGAGGATGTGCATTCGGGATTCCTCGCAGGCGCATTCGTAACGTTCCTTGAAGCAAAAAGCCTGCGACGAATCTGCCGAATATTCCGTGCGGTAGCCGACATAGAAGGTCAATGACGATCTGACGCGCGCCTGAACTACCCCCTCAGG
>Ga0207707_10000749_pt1 | contig 31978 bp, 26 predicted proteins | sample KBSC83BmetaG_FD_184336 | JGI IMG/M metagenome (GOLD analysis project Ga0207707, IMG submission 184336) | Corn rhizosphere microbial communities from Kellogg Biological Station, Michigan, USA - KBS C8-3B metaG (SPAdes) (version 2) | ecosystem: Host-associated > Plants > Roots > Rhizosphere ... | reverse complement strand
AGAGTTTTGAGGCAAATTCTCGCGCGCGCGTCCGCTCGGTCTCGCCGAAGGCGACGTTGTCCGCCATCGCCGGCACGGCCTTCATCCGCGTGACGAAATTGACGAACTCGGCGAGGTCGGACAGCACCACGATCGGATCGGCGCCGGTGTCGTATTGATCGCGGAATTCGCGGAACGCGCTTTCGATGTCGCCGCGTGCCAGCGAATCGAAGAGGTCGATGACCCGCGTGCGGTCGGCGAGCCCAAGCATCTGCCGCACCTGTTCAGCGCGTACGGGACCTGCCGCATGTGCGATCGCCTGATCGAGCAGCGACAGCGAGTCGCGCACCGAGCCTTCGGCGGCGCGCGCGATGATGCCGAGCGCTTCCGACTCGATCTCGACCTTTTCTTTTGTCGCGATATTAGAGAGATGCCGCATCAGGACGGCGGCGTCGACCCGGCGCAAATCGAAGCGCTGGCAGCGCGACAGCACCGTGACCGGCACTTTTCGGATTTCGGTGGTGGCGAACACGAACTTGGCGTGCTCAGGCGGCTCCTCCAGCGTCTTCAGGAAGGCGTTGAAGGCCGCCGTCGACAGCATGTGGACTTCGTCGATGATGTAGACCTTGTAGCGCGCACTCGCCGGCGCATAGCGCACGCTGTCATTGATGGCGCGCACGTCGTCGACGCCGGTGTGGGAGGCCGCGTCCATCTCCAGCACGTCCATGTGCCGGCTTTCCATGATGGCCTTGCAGTGGACGCCCAAGGTCGGCATGTGGATGGTCGGCCCCTTCACCGATCCGTCCGGCAATTCGTAATTCAGCGCACGCGCGAGAATGCGTGCCGTCGTGGTCTTGCCCACGCCGCGCACGCCGGTCAGGATCCAGGCTTGCGGAATGCGCCCCGTCTCGAACGCGTTCGACACCGTGCGCACCACCGCGTCCTGGCCGATCAGGTCCTCGAAGCTCGCCGGGCGGTATTTGCGCGCGAGCACGCGATAGGCTTTGGCCTCCGGCGCGCCGCCGAGGTCGAAACCGCCCTGGTCGCCATCGGGCTGTGAAGGAGGGGCGCCAGCGTCGGTCATCGATCGATCCGCAATTCTCTTTCTCTTGAGGCGCGCGCTTTTGCGGAAAGGAGCGGCGGCGGCGCCTAACGCCTGCCGCGCGATTCGCTCGGAAAAACAGGTAGGAGACTGACGAGCGACCCGATCCGGACCTCGTTAGGGCTGCTTCCTTCCGGACCTGACCCGGTTGGCGAGTGGCTCGTCCACCGCCAATCTCCCGGTCCCTATTTGGGGCCAAAAGGGCCGGAAAGCAAGCGGGCAGGTCGGCATTTGCGGGACTTGTAAGGGAACACGGAAAAGCATTAGTTGCCCTTCAGCCCGGGCTCGCCCGCGATAACGACAACCGGGCGCAATTCATTTTCCGGGAGACAAATGCCCGATTCCGCCTGGTCGCTGCATCCCCAGCTCGAGAAAGACACCATCGATATCGGAGACCTGCCGTTGTCGCGCGTGCTGGTCATCCGGGACGCGAACTACCCCTGGCTTCTCTTGGTGCCGCGCCGCCCGGATACCGTCGAGATCATCGACCTCGACGAGGTGGAGCAGGCGCAGTTGATGACCGAGGTTTCCCGCGCGGCGCGGGCGCTGAAGGAAGTCACCAAATGCGACAAACTGAATATCGCAGCACTCGGCAACGTCGTGCCGCAGCTTCATGTCCATATCATCGCGCGCCGCACCAGCGACGCCGCCTGGCCGCGGCCGGTCTGGGGCGCGGCGCCGGCACTTCCCCATGACGCCGGGGAAGTGCAGAATTTCATCAGCGCGCTACGCCGCAAAATCTGGTTGGGTTAAGGGAAGAAATGTCAGCATCCGATTCATTTCCGCTCGGACAGCCGGGCTTCGTCAATCATATCCTCGACCGCGCCGCGCATCTGCGCACCAAGGACGATAAGCTGATGGCGCTGGAAGGCGATTCCCGCTCCCGCGCCTATGTCGTGCACCGCGATGCGCTCGTCGTGAAGAAGGAAGGCGACGTCACGCGCGCGCTGCTTTCCATGGATGAAGCGCTGAAATTCGGCGCCAATCCCGGCACGATCTTCTTAGGCTTGCGTGACGGCGCGGCCGTGTTCGGCATGGGCATCTCGCAGGCGGCGGCCGAAAAGCTCATCGGCCGCGATGATGTCGCGGTCGCCGATCTGCGTGGCATGGCAACGCAGGGCGACGTCCCGCCCGAGCAATTGTCGGCGATTGCGATGGCGAAATCGATGGTGAACTGGCACCAGCGCCACGGCTATTGCGCCAATTGCGGCCAGCGCACCGCGATGAGGGAAGGCGGCTGGAAACGCGACTGCCCAAGTTGCAAGGCCGAGCACTTTCCGCGCACCGATCCTGTGGTGATCATGCTGGTGACCCATGGCGACAAATGCCTGCTCGGCCGGCAGCAGCGCTTTCTCCCCGGCATGTATTCCTGCCTCGCCGGCTTTGTCGAAGCCGCCGAGACCATCGAGGACGCGGTTCGCCGCGAGGTGTTCGAGGAAGCCGGCATCCGCTGCACCGACGTCAGCTATTACATGACGCAGCCCTGGCCGTATCCGTCGTCGCTGATGATCGGCTGCGCCGCGCGCGCGCTGAACGAGGACATCGTGGTCGACCGCACGGAACTGGAAGACGCGCGCTGGTTTGACCGCGACGAGGCGCGGCTGATGATCACACGCAAGCATCCCGATGGTCTCGCAGGTCCCCATCCCTTTGCCATCGCCCATCATCTGCTCGGCCGCTGGGTGCATGGCGACGAGGACACAGGCGCATAGCGGGCAACGAACGGCTATCCGCGCCGATGCTCAGGACTAAACCGGCATGACGGACGCGGTATGAACTCCAGGGAACCGGCGCCGAAGATTCCGCCACGCATTCTCTGCATCGGCCAGCCGGTTCGCGATCTCACCTTTCGCGTCCCCGGCGTACCTGCGCTCGGCTCGAAAGCGAACGCCGATCATTTCGAGCAGATCTGCGGCGGCAATTCGCTCAACGCAGCGATCGGCATCGTGCGGCTCGGCGGGCGCGCCTCGCTCTGCGGCCCGATGGGCGATGCGCGCGAAACCACGAGCCGCTATATCTTCGAGCAGCTCGCGCATGAGGGCATCGAGACCAGGCATATCGTGCATGTGCCCGATGCGGTGACGCCGTTGTCGGCGATCATGATCGATCCGACGGGCGAGCGCACCATCGTCACCTACCGCGATCCGGAATTGTGGAAGGTGAAGCTTCCGTCCGCCGACGAACTGCTGGCGGATTGCGACGCCATCCTGACCGAGAGCCGCTGTGCGGAATTCTGCACCGACGTCTGCGCGGAGGCGGTCCGGCGCGGCATTCCCGTAATCGTCGATGTCGACCGCGCGATGTCGTTGCGCGAGGGCCTGCTCACGGCGTCCACGCATCTGGTGTTTTCCAGCGAGCCGCTGCAGGAGACGGCCGGCTGCGATGACGAGGGCGAGGCGCTGAAGAGGATCGCCGGGCTCACCTCCTGCTTCCTCGCCGGCACCCGCGGCCCGCACGGTACGATCTGGCTCGACGAGCACGGCGAACTGCAGGAAACCCCGGCCTTTCCCGTACACACCGTCGATACGCTGGGGGCCGGCGACGTGTTCCACGGCGCCTTTGCGCTGGCGATCACCGAAAAGCAGGAGCTTCGCCAAGCCCTGCGATTCGCCTCCGCCGCCGCAGCGCTGAAATGCACCCGCTTCGGGGGTGCCCTTGCCGCCCCGCAACGCCTTGAAGTTGAAGAGCTTTTGCGAGAGAGCCGACGCATGCCCCTGGCGCCTGCCTCATAAAGGCGACCTTGCCATAGAAGATTTTTCTATATATGAGGTAGATAAACCTCATTCATGGAACTTTATTCTCATGACCGACGCCGCCGTTCAGCTTCACGAACCCAACAACCGCCGCCTTGATGCCATCGACCGCAAGATTTTGATGGTGCTTCAAGAGGACGCCTCCCTTTCCGTGGCCGAGATCGGCGATCGGGTCGGGCTGTCTTCCACCCCCTGCTGGAAGCGCATCCAGCGCCTCGAGGCCGATGGCGTGATCCTGCGCCGGGTGGCGCTGGTCGACCAGAACAAGATCGGGCTCGGGATCTCCGTGTTCGTCTCGGTCGAAAGCTCCGATCATTCCGAAAGCTGGCTGAGGAAATTCGCCGACGCGGTCAGCGCGATGCCCGAGGTGATGGAGTTCTACCGGATGGCCGGTGATGTCGACTACATGCTGCGCGTCGTGGTCGCGGACATGCAGAGCTATGACGTGTTCTACAAGAAGCTGATCGCAGCCGTGCCGCTGAAGAATGTCACCTCGCGCTTTGCGATGGAGAAGATCAAGTCGATCACGGCGCTGCCGGTGCCGGCCATCGCGTAAAACGATCTTCGATTGAGTGAAACGTACCGTTCACCCAGAACGGTACAATTTTACATCTGCGCTTCCAGAAACTAACCGAACATTTACTGCTCATTAGTTCCGCACGCGTATGGTCGCGCGCAATGGAGCGGGGCACAACCATCTCATCCTTGCGATGGCCTGCTTGGCTGAACGCTGCGGCGTTGCTGGTCGCGAGCCTTGTCGCGGTGGCGACGTTGTCATTGCAGGTTCGTCCCGGGACCGAGATTGTGGCCGTGGCCTTTCCGCCATGGTGGAGCACCGAGCGGGCATTTCAGGCCGCCGCTTCCGCCGATGCCGCAATCGTGAGGATGACGGCGGTGCCGTCGCTTCTGGTCGTTCGGCCGGACCGACATGACGGACTGGCGCGGCTCCGCAAGGCCGGCGTCTGGCTCGCCATGGATCCACAAGCGATTGCCGCCTGCATTTCTGAATAGTCTGGGGACGGGGAATGACCATCGAGAGCAACGATCTTGCGAATTTGCGCGACACCACCAGCAAGCTGCTGATGGGGATGCTCTGGGTGCATGTGCCGATCGCAATTGCGGTCGGCATGATGCGCGGCGCCGACTGGATGATGCCGGCGATCCTGATGGCGGCAATGGCGATCGCCGCGACCGCGTCGTACCAGTTTTCGGGCAACGGTCTCTCGACCCGGCTGATCTTCGGCGTCGCCGTGATGGGCGACGTGTCGGTGCTGGTGTTCCAGATGTCGGGGCACCCCTGGCAGATCGACATGCACATGTATTTCTTCGCCGCCCTCGCCTTTCTGATGTCCTATTGCGACTACCGCCCGATCCTGGCCGGCACGGTTGCGGTCGCGCTGCATCATCTCCTGCTCAACTTCGTGCTTCCGGCTGCGATCTATCCGGGCGGCGGGGACTTCGCCCGCGTCGTGCTGCATGCGGTGATTCTTCTGGTGGAAGCCGGCGTGCTGATGGCGCTGGCCCACAAGCTCGCGCAACTGTTCGAGACCACAGCCCGCAAGACGGCCGAAGCGGAAACAGCGCGTGAAGCCGAAGAACGCGCCAACGGCGAGCGCAGCGAGAGCGAGAAGCGCGCCAAGCAGGATCGCGACGCAGCGAGGCGCGAGCTCGCGGCCGGCTTCGAGCGCAAGATCGGCGGCATTGTCGAGGCGGTCGCCGTAGCGGCCTCCGAGATGCAGGGCATGTCAGCCTCGATGTCCGGGAGCAACGAGGAGACCTCCCGCCAGGCAGCGGCCGTGGAGGCCGCGTCGATGCAGGCATCGACCAATGTCGGCACCGTGGCGGCCGCGACCGAGGAGCTGAGTGCATCGATCAACAACATCGCCCAACAGGTGACACGTTCCGCCGAGATCGCGGGCAAGGCTGCCGAAGAGGCACGCCGCACCAATACGGTGGTCGAGGGGTTGGCCGCCGGCACGCAGAAGATCGGCGAAGTCGTGACGCTGATCCAGAACATCGCGAGCCAGACCAATCTGCTCGCGCTGAACGCCACCATCGAGGCGGCGCGGGCTGGCGAGCACGGCAAGGGCTTCGCCGTGGTGGCAAGCGAGGTGAAGGCGCTGGCCAATCAGACCGCGAAGGCGACCGAGGAAATTTCGGCGCAAATTCAGGGCATCCAGGCTGCGACCGGCGACGCCGTCAGCGCTATCCAGGAGATCGGCGGCACCATCGCCGAGATCGACAAGATCTCCAGCGAAATCGCCGGCGCCGTGGACCAGCAGGGTCAGGCCACGCGCGAGATCGCCGGCAATGTGCAGCAGGCCGCCAACGGTACCCGCGAGGTGAACGGCAACATCCAGAATGTCACCCGCGCCTCCAACGAGGCCGGCGTCGCAGCCTCGCGCCTGCTCCAGGCCGCGAACGGCCTGACGTCGCAGTCCGACCGGCTGAAATCCGAGGTCCGCGGCTTTATCGACTCGCTGGTCGCGGCGTAAGCTTTATCGTCGTTTCCCGCCGGGAAACGACGATAATCAGATCTTCTGATTGTACTCGCCGACTTCGGGATGGGTGCGCAGCACGCCGTCGACCATCTCGAACATGTCGCGCATGCGCTTTTCCGACACCGGGCTCTCGACCACGACGACGAGCTCCGGCTTGTTGGAGGATGCCCGCACCAAGCCCCAACTGCCGTCTTCCATGGTGATCCGCACGCCGTTGACGGTGACGAGATCGCGGATGGCCTGCCCGCCGATCCTGGTGCCCTGCTTCTGCGCCGCCTCGAAATGCTTCACCACGGCGTCGACGACATTGTATTTCAGCTCGTCGGCGCAATGCGGCGACATGGTCGGCGACGACCAGGTCTTTGGCAGCGCATTCTTCAGATCGGCCATTGATTTGCCGCCCGCGCGATCGAGCATGTCGCAGACCGCGATCGCCGAGACCAGGCCGTCGTCATAGCCGCGGCCGAACGGCTTGTTGAAGAAGAAGTGGCCGGATTTCTCGAAGCCCGCCAGCGCGCCGAGCTCATGGGTGCGGCGCTTCATGTAGGAATGGCCGGTCTTCCAGTAGCTCGTCTTGGCGCCCTGCTTTTGCAGGACCGGATCGGTCAGGAACAACCCGGTCGATTTCACGTCAACCACGAACTGCGCGTCCTTGTGGATCGCCGACATGTCGCGCGCCAGCATCACGCCGACCTTGTCGGCGAAGATCTCCTCGCCGGTGTTGTCGACCACGCCGCAGCGGTCGCCGTCACCGTCGAAGCCGAGGCCGACATCGGCCTTGTTGGCCAGCACCGCGTCGCGGATCGCGTGCAGCATCTCCATGTCTTCCGGGTTCGGATTGTATTTCGGGAAGGTGTGATCGAGCTCGGTGTCGAGCGGGATCACCTCGCAGCCGATCTTCTCCATCACCTGCGGCGAAAACGCGCCCGCGGTGCCGTTACCGCAGGCGACCACGGCTTTCAGCCTGCGCTTCAGCCTCGGCCGATCGGTGAGATCGGCGATGTAGCGTGCGGGGAAGTTCTCGTGGAAGACGTAGGCACCACCGGCCTTGTTCCTGAACTCTGCATTGAGCACGATCTCCTTCAACCGCGTCATCTCGTCCGGGCCGAAGGTGAGGGGCCGGTTGGCGCCCATTTTCACGCCGGTCCAGCCGTTGTCGTTGTGCGAGGCCGTGACCATGGCGACGCAGGGCACATCGAGATCGAACTGCGCGAAATAGGCCATCGGCGTTACCGCAAGCCCTATGTCGTGCACCTTGCAGCCCGCGGCCATCAGCCCGGAGATCAGCGCATATTTGATCGAGGCCGAGTAGCCGCGGAAATCATGGCCGGTGACGATCTCCTGCTTGACGCCGAGTTCGGTGATCAGCGCGCCCAGCCCCATGCCGAGCGCCTGCACCCCCATCAAATTGATTTCCTTGCTGAACAGCCAGCGCGCGTCATATTCCCGGAAGCCGGTCGCCTTCACCATCGGCTCGGATTCATAGGCGTAGGTATTGGGCAGCAGCACGGGTTTCGGCTTCGGAAACATCAGGGCCTCGTTGGGAACGCGGAAGGCGGAAGTCGGCTGAGCACGCATTAGCGAATGCGCGAGCGAAGCGGAAGCGGGATTTGACCATAATGGTTCCGGAACAGGATGGTTACCGGCCCGGCCGATTGAGTTCGTCTTCGACCACCCCCTTCAATGGCGGCAATGCCCGCTGCGCGGTCTCCCACACGAATTGGGCAGCAACGTCCTCGTAGTCGTGACGGTAGACATTTCCAGCGGCGGCCATCTGCCTCCACGAGATCGCCGGATGTCAAGACTTCAATTCGTCCGGCAAGCGCCGCGAAGCCTCGGATATAATTTCCAGGCAACGCGTGACCGCATACACAGTCCGCAAGTCCGCCTTGAAGGCATCGCAGTCAAAGCCCGCGACAAACTCACTCGCCAACTCGATATGATGCAGGATATCGCGGAGCGGACCGGCCGCGCGCTCAGAAGGCATAGATGGCGTCGGCCGTCGCGGCCGGTCGAACATGAGATTTCAGTGCGTCACGGTTCACGACATCGACCGGTCCATCAAAGAGATCGGCGATATATTCCTTGAGGCCGACATAGTCGAACACCGTCATGCGGACCTCGGGGCCGATTTCGATCATGATATCGATGTCGCTACCGGTGCGATTGTCGCCACGCGCCATCGAACCGAACAAGGCAGCGTGCAGCACACCGCGCTCACGCAGGGCATGCTCGGATCTCCGCAGCGTCTCGATAGCCTCTGAGCTATTCATATACGATGTATAGCATGCAAAAAGCCCAACAGCGAGGGCGCTGCGCCCCTACTGCTCCAGCACCATCTGCCCATTGGCGTATTCGAAGCGCTTCAGCTTCGACAGGAAGGACAGCCCAAGCAGGTTTTCCGACAGCGCCTCGTCGGGCAGCACCATGGCATCGACATCGCGCACGATGAGGCCGCCGACATCCATCATCGCGATCTGTGCGCGCGCCGCCTTGATCGTGCCGTTGGCGGTCGTGACCTTTGCCGTGTACTGGCCCGGCGTCGGACGCAGGCCGAACCGCGCCGCGGAAGATTCGTTCAGCGCCACCACCGAGGCCCCGGTATCGACCATGAAGCCGATGCGCTGGCCGTCGATGCGACCCTCGGCGGCGAAATGACCGCGCGCGTCGCGGGGAATGCTGAGGCTGCGGAGGCCGGCCTGCGCGGACGATGCGGCCGGCGCAGCCAGGCTGGCGGCATTGGTGGAGGCGGCGGCCGGCGTCATCCTGTTCGCCATCTGCGCCATGAAGGTGCCGAGGCCGGCCAGAATGGCCGCAGTGATCATAATGTTACGCATGACGCCACACTCACAGGGACAGGGCGGCCGATTTCACCACGCCGCCTGCAACGGGGCGACTAAGGGGAGCCGGCCGGGGCTGCCATTTCGGCGAAAAGGATGAGCGAAGGGTTAACGGTTACGTGCCGCGCGGCTTCACCCGGCGCGTCGGCAGCGCGTTCGCGGGATCCTCAGGCCATGGGTGGCGGGGATAGCGGCCGCGCAGGTCGGAGCGGACGGCGGCATAGCTGCCCCGCCAGAAGCCTGGCAGGTCGCGCGTCACCTGCACCGGCCGCTGCGCCGGCGACAGCAACTCAAGCACCAGCGGCACCTTGCCTTTGGCGACCGACGGATGGGTATTGAGCCCGAACAATTCCTGCAGCCGCACGGCGATGGTCGGCCCCTGCTCCGCTTCGTAGTCGATCGCGAGCATGGTGCCGGTCGGCGCCTCGAAATGGGTCGGCGCTTCGCGTTCGAGCCGCGCGCGCAATTCCCAGGGCAGCAACGTAAGCAGCGCCTCGGACAGGTCGCCGGCGGAAAAATCCTTCAGCGATATCTTGTCGTAGAGCGCCGGCACCAGCCAATCAGCGGCACGCGCGATCAGCCCGCCGTCGGAAAGATCGGGCCAGCTTTCGCCTTCTGCCTTGCGCAGGAACATCACGCGGTCGCGCCACTGCCCGGCGGATTTCGACCATGGCAGCTTGTCGAGGCCGGCCGCGATCAGGCCTTCCGCGAAGATGCTCGAGGTATCCGCCGAGGGCGACAGCGCGAGCGGCGCTTCGGACAGCGTGATCGCATGCAGGGTCTTCCTGCGCCGGGCGCGAAGCGCCATCGCGCCGCGATCGAAGGTGATTTCATCCGCGGCCTCGATGTGGCCGGCGAATTGCGCCTCGATCTCCTCCTGCGAGATCGGCGCCGCCAGCAGGATACGACCAGCCGCCGCCGTGCCGGTGAGCTCGCCGACGGCGATATAGGGCGCACGCGCTAGCGCCGAGGTCTGCTCCACTGCCGCGCCGCGGCCATTGGCAAGCACAAAACTGCCGTTGCCGCGGTTCTTTGCGACCCGATCGGGAAACGCAAAGGCAAGCATGATGCCGGTGCGTGGTTCTGCGCTTTGCGCCGGCGCCGAGGAAGACGCCACCTGCGAGGCCCAGCGGCGCGCAAGGTCGCGGGCGCTGGATGCGCGCTGCGATCGGTCGCGGCGGAACTGATCGAGCCTGTGATCGAGATCGACGCTGTCGCCGCCAAGCCCGCGCTCGGTGAGGATCGCGGCGATTTCGGCCGCAGCCCCACCCGCACCCAAACGATCGGAATCCACGATCATGCGCGCCAGCCGCGGCGGCAACGCCAGCGCACGCAAACGCTTGCCCTCGGCGTTGATGCGGCCGTCGGCGTCGAGCGCATCGAGTTCCTGCAGCAGGCTCTTCGCCTCCTTCAGCGCCGGAGCGGGCGGAGGATCGAGAAACGACAGCGCCGCCGGATCGGTCACGCCCCATTGCGCGAGGTCGAGCACCAGCGAGGACAGATCGGCAGACAGGATTTCCGGCTGGGTGTAGGCCGCAAGCGACGCCGTCTGCGGCTCGTCCCACAGCCGGTAGCAGACGCCGGGCTCGGTGCGGCCGGCACGGCCCCGCCGCTGGTCCACCGCCGCGCGTGAGGCGCGCACGGTCTCGAGCCGTGTCAGGGCGATGTCGGGCTCATAGCGCGGCACCCGGGCGAGCCCTGAATCGACCACGATGCGCACGCCTTCGATCGTGAGCGACGTCTCCGCGATCGAGGTCGCGAGCACGACCTTGCGGCACCCTTTCGGCGCCGGCGCGATGGCGCGGTCCTGCACGGCGGCATCGAGCGCGCCGAACAGCGGCACGATCTCGGTGCCCGCGTCTTTCACGCGCTCCTCGAGAAAATTCTGCGTGCGGCGGATTTCGGCCGCGCCCGGCAGGAACGCCAGCACCGAGCCGGGATCGGCGCGCAGCGCTTGCGCAATGGCATCCGCCATCTGCCGCTCCAGCGGCATGTCCGGCTTGCGGCCGAGATAGCGCGTCTCGACCGGGAAGGCGCGGCCCTCGCTCTCGACCACCGGCGCATCGCCAAGCAGTTTTGCCACCCGCGCGCCGTCAAGCGTCGCCGACATCACCAGCAGGCGCAAATCCTCGCGCAAGCCCGTCTGCGCGTCGCGCGCCAGCGCCAGCCCCATATCGGCATCGAGGGAGCGCTCATGAAACTCGTCGAACAGCACTGCGGCGACGCCTGACAGTTCGGGATCATCCAGAATCTGGCGGGAGAAAATGCCTTCGGTGACGACCTCGATCCGCGTCGTGCGCGACACCTTCGAGCCGAAGCGGACGCGATAGCCAACGGTCTCGCCGGCGCGCTCGCCCAACGTCTTTGCCATCCGCTCGGCGCTGGCGCGGGCCGCGATCCGGCGCGGCTCCAGCACGATGATCTTCCTGCCCCTCGCCCAGGGCTCATCCAGCAGGGCCAGCGGCACGCGCGTGGTCTTGCCCGCGCCAGGCGGCGCCACCAGCACCGCGGCATTGTTGTCGCGAAGCGTGTGCGCGAGATCGTCGAGCACCGCGTCGATCGGAAGGGGAGTGTCGAAGCTTCTCAAACTCTCACCACTCGTCATGCCCGGCTTCATGCCGGGTATCCACGTCTTCACAGCGAGCAAACAAGACGTGGATGGCCGGGGCAAGCCCGGCCATGACGAATTCACTGCGCCCTAATTCCGCTCAAGTGGCGGGCGCCCGACGCTTTCGTAAGTAAAGCCATGAGCGGCCATGTCCTCGGGCCGGTAGATGTTGCGCAGGTCGATCACGACCGGCTGCGCCATCTCCTTTTTCAGCCGCTCGAGGTCGAGCGTCCTGTACTGCACCCATTCGGTGACCACCACCATCGCGTCGGCGCCCTTTACGCAGGCATAGGGGTCGTCGACATATTCGATTTCGGGCAACTCCTTGCGCGCCTGTTCCATGCCGACCGGATCATGCGCGCGGACCTTTGCACCCATGTCGAGCAAGCCCGTCACCAGCGGGATCGAGGGTGCCTCCCGCATGTCGTCGGTATCGGGCTTGAAGGTGAGGCCGAGCACGGCGACCGTCTTGCCGCGCAGCGACGCGCCGACCGCGGTCGCCACCTTGCGAGCCATCGCGCGCTTGCGGTTGTCGTTGACGCCGAGCACGGCTTCGACAACGCGAAGCTGCACGTCGCAGTCCTGCGCGATCTTGATCAGCGCGCGGGTGTCCTTCGGGAAGCAGGAACCGCCAAAGCCGGGACCGGCATGCAGGAACTTGGAGCCGATGCGGTTGTCGAGCCCGATGCCGCGCGCGACTTCCTGCACGTCGGCGCCGACCTTTTCCGAAAGGTCCGCGATCTCGTTGATGAAGGTGATCTTGGTGGCGAGGAAAGCATTCGCGGCGTATTTGATCAGCTCCGCCGTGCGGCGCTTGGTGAACATCAGGGGCGCCTGGTTCAGCGACAGCGGCCGGTACACGTCGCCGAGCACCTTGCGGCCGCGCTCGTCGTCGGTGCCGACCACGATGCGGTCGGGGAATTTGAAATCGCGGATCGCCGCGCCCTCGCGCAGGAATTCCGGATTGGATGCCACCACGACATCGGCGGAGGGATTGGCCTCGCGAATGATGCGCTCGACCTCGTCGCCGGTGCCGACCGGCACGGTCGACTTGGTGACGACCACCGTAAAGCCGGACAGCGCGGCAGCGATCTCGCGCGCGGCGGCGTAGACGTAAGTGAGGTCGGCATGGCCGTCGCCGCGGCGCGACGGCGTACCGACCGCAATGAACACGGCATCGGCCTCCGCCACCGGCGCCTTGAGGTCGGTGGTGAAGGCGAGCCGTTTGGCCTTGACGTTCGACGCCACCAGCCCATCGAGCCCGGGCTCGAAGATCGGGATCTCGCCCTTATGGAGCGCTGCGATCTTGCCGGCATCCTTGTCCACGCAGGTAACCTCGTGGCCGAAATCCGCAAAGCAGGCACCGGAGACCAGCCCCACATAGCCCGTGCCAATCATGGCAATCCGCATGAAACAACCCGCCCTTCATGGTTAACGCGACCGCCTCTTAAAACATTTGGGTGCACCGGGGAAAGCGCAAAAACGGCATATCCCTTGAATGAATAAAGGGGAAAGCAACCCTTGCAAGCCATGATACCGCGCAAGCGCGCCAAAAAGAGACAGCGATGACTTCACACGGCACTAAATCCGCCACCCGGATCGACTGGGTCGACTACGCCAAGGGCATCTGCATCGTCATGGTCGTGATGATGCATTCGGTGCTGGGCGTGGAATTGGCCGCCGGCCGGACCGGCTTCATGCACGCGGTCGTGATGTTTGCAAAGCCGTTCCGGATGCCCGATTTCTTCCTGATTTCCGGGCTTTTCCTCAGCCTCGTGATCGATCGCGACTGGCGCACCTATCTCGACCGCAAGGTCGTGCATTTCGCCTATTTCTATGTGCTGTGGGTGACGATCCAGTTCGGCTTCAAGGCGCCTGGCTTTGCCGCCGAGCAGGGCTGGGCTCATGCTGGATTTCTTTATCTGGAATCCTTCATCGAGCCGTTCGGCACGTTGTGGTTCATCTATCTGCTGCCGATCTTCTTCGTTGTCATAAAACTGACACGCGGCGTGACGGTGATTCTGGTCTGGTTCGTTGCCGCCGCGCTCGAGGGTGCGCATGTCATGACCGGCTGGACCGTGATCGACGAGTTCTGCGCGCGATTCGTCTACATCTATTCCGGCTATCTCTTTGCGAATTACGTCTTTGCATTGTCCGATCGCGCGAGGGCGCATCCTGTGTTGGCCCTTGGCGGACTCGCGACATGGGCGCTCGTGAATGGCGGTCTTGTGGCGCTCGGCTATGGCGAGTGGCCGATGATCTCGCTGATGCTCGGCCTTGCCGGCGCATGCGCCATCATCACGATGGGCACGCTGCTCGCGCGGATGCATTGGCTCAACTTCCTGCGCTTCTGCGGCGAGCATTCGATCGTGATCTATCTCGCCTTCTTCCTGCCGATGGCGACCACGCGAACGCTCCTGCTCAAGACCGGCATCGTCCCTGACATCGGCACGGTCTCGCTGATCGTGACCGTGGCCGGCGTCGCCGGTGCGCTCCTGATCTGGCGCGTCGCGCTTTGGGCGCACGCCAATTTCCTGTTCGAGCGGCCGGACGCCTTCTGGATCGCGCCAAAGAAAGCCGGTCCCGCGCTGCAGGCTGCGGAGTAACCGGCCGCCCTTTGCGGCGTGAATACAGCGTGGATAGGGCTGGCAACAGGGCAAAAAACGCCCTTCCGAGGCTGTCAATCGCCGCAAAAATTCTTAAATTGCGGCCATGCCGAAATCCCCGCAAAAAGCCGCACCCAAGCCCATCGCCGCCCCCAAGCCGGTTCCCGCCAAGGCGCCGGCGAAAATCCCAGGCAAGGGTGATCACGTCTTCCTGGTCGACGGCTCCTCCTACATTTTCCGCGCCTATCACGCGCTGCCGCCGCTGAACCGCAAATCGGACGGGCTGCAGGTCAACGCGGTGCTCGGCTTCTGCAACATGCTGTGGAAGCTCTTGCGCGACATGCCCGAGGACAACCGGCCGACCCATCTCGCCATCATCTTCGACAAGTCGGAAATCACCTTTCGCAACAAGCTCTATCCCGACTACAAGGCGCACCGGCCGCCTGCGCCGGACGACCTGATCCCGCAGTTCAAGTTCATCCGCGATGCCGTGCGCGCCTTCGACCTGCCCTGCCTCGAGCAGAACGGCTTCGAGGCCGACGACCTGATCGCGACCTATGCGCGGCTTGCGACCGAGCGCGGCGCCACCACGACCATCGTGTCCTCCGACAAGGACTTGATGCAGCTCGTGACCGACAAGGTCGTGATGTACGACACCATGAAGGACCGCCGCATCGGCATTCCCGAGGTGATCGAGAAATTCGGCGTGCCGCCGGAGAAGGTGGTCGAGGTGCAGGCGCTTGCAGGCGACTCCACCGACAACGTGCCGGGCGTGCCCGGCATCGGCGTAAAGACCGCCGCGCAGCTCATCGTCGAATATGGCGACCTCGAGCAGCTCCTCTTTCGCGCCACCGAGATCAAGCAGCCGAAGCGGCGCGAGGCGTTGATCGAGAACGCCGAGAAGGCGCGGATTTCGCGAAAACTCGTGCTGCTCGACGACAAGGTCGATCTCGAAGTGCCGCTCGACGACCTCGCCGTGCATGAACCCGATGCGCGCAAGCTGATCGCGTTTTTGAAGGCGATGGAATTTTCTACACTGACCAAGCGCGTCGCCGAATATTCCGAGATCGATCCGTCGGACGTGACGGCGGACGCGGGCAGCAAGAGCGGCGGTGCCGCTTCACCCGCGCAGGCGAAACCGCCGGCGGGCTCGGCGGATCTCTTTACGGGCAGCGCGCCCGCACCGGCGAGGACCGGCACCGGCGGCAAGGAAGACAAGGCATCCAGCCTCAAGGGCACGCCGGTCTCGCTCGCGGAAGCGCGCAAGGAGGCGGCCCGAAAACTGCCGTTCGATCGCAGCAAGTATCAGGCCATCCGCAAGCTCGACGAGCTGAACGCCTGGATTGCGCGTGCGCGCGACGTGGGCCGGTTCGTGATTGACGCCAAGGCGAGTTCGATCGACCCGATGCAGGCCGACATCTGCGGCATCGCACTGGCGCTCGCGCCAAACGATGCCTGCTACATGCCGCTTGCCCACAAGCAATCGGGCGGCGGCGCCGGCCTGTTCGATGCCGGCCTGGCGCCGGACCAGATCCAGGAGGAAACGGCGCTGGAAGCGCTGAAGCCGCTGCTGGAATCGGCCGGCATCCGGAAGATCGGCTTCAACGTCAAGTTCAACGCGGTCATGTTTGCGCAGGCCGGCATTACCGTGCGCAATTATGACGACGCGCAGCTCATGAGCTATGCGCTCGATGCCGGCCGCAACGCTCACTCCCTCGATACGCTCTCCGATCTCTGGCTCGGCCATGGCATGATCGCGCATGGCGATCTCATCGGCAGCGGCAAGGGCAAGCTCACCTTCGACCAGGTCGCCATCGACCGGGCCACCGAATATTCCGCCGAGAGCGCCGACGTCATCATGCGGCTATGGCGCGTGCTGAAGCCCCGCCTCGTTGCCGATCGCATGAGCACGGTCTACGAGACGCTGGAGCGGCCGCTGGTGTCCGTGCTGGCGCGGATGGAGCGCCGCGGCATCTCGATCGACCGGCAGGTGCTGTCGCGGCTCTCAGGCGATTTCGCGCAGACCGCCGCGCGGGTGGAGGCCGAAATCCAGGAGATCGCGGGCGAGCCGGTCAATGTCGGCAGCCCGAAACAGATCGGCGACATTCTCTTCGGCAAGATGGGGCTGCCCGGCGGGTCCAAAACCAAGACCGGCGCGTGGTCGACCACCGCACAAGTGCTCGATGATCTGGCAGAGCAGGGCTACGACTTTCCACGGAAGATTCTGGAGTGGCGCCAGGTCTCGAAACTGAAATCGACCTATACCGATGCGCTGCCGACCTACGTCAACCCGCAGACCCATCGCGTGCACACGACCTACGCGCTGGCGGCGACCACCACCGGCCGGCTGTCGTCGAACGAGCCCAACCTGCAGAACATCCCGGTTCGCACCGAGGACGGCCGCAAGATCCGCCGCGCGTTCATCGCCACTCCCGGCCACAAGCTGGTATCGGCGGACTACTCGCAAATCGAATTGCGGCTGCTCGCCGAAATCGCCGACGTGCCCTCGCTGCGGCAGGCGTTCCGCGACGGGCTCGACATTCACGCGATGACGGCCTCCGAGATGTTCGGCGTGCCGATCAAGGACATGCCGAGCGAAGTACGCCGCCGCGCGAAGGCGATCAATTTCGGCATCATCTACGGCATCTCGGCCTTCGGCCTCGCCAACCAGCTCGGCATCGCGCGCGAGGAAGCGTCCGCCTATATCAAGAAATATTTCGAGCGCTTCCCGGGCATCCGCGCCTATATGGACGAGACCAAGGAGTTCTGCCGCAAGAACGGCTATGTCACCACGCTGTTCGGGCGAAAGTGCTACTACCCCGACATCAAGGCGTCCAACGCCTCGGTCCGCGCGTTCAACGAGCGCGCCTCGATCAACGCACGGCTGCAGGGCACCGCGGCCGACATCATCCGCCGCGCCATGATCCGCATGGAAGACGCGCTCGGCGAGAAGAAGCTCTCCGCGCAGATGCTGCTGCAGGTGCACGACGAATTGATCTTCGAGGTGCCGGACGGCGAGGTCGCGGCGACCCTGCCGGTGGTGCAGCGGGTGATGCAGGACGCGCCCTTCCCGGCCGTGAACCTGTCGCTGCCGCTGCAGGTTGACGCGCGGGCAGCGACGAATTGGGACGAGGCGCATTAAGACCGAAACGACTGCATTAAGGGACTGTCCTCGCCCGCGCAGGCGGGCGATACAGTAGTCCAGAGACGTTGGCATTTTGAATCGACAGGCCGCGGCGTGCTGGATCGTCCGCTCCAGTGCGCAATTGCGCACAAGGCGGACGATGACACCGTGCCCGGGCCTCAATCCAGCTTCGCCTCCATGCCGCGCTTCACGGCGGGGCGCGCCATCAATTGCTCGTACCAGCGCTTGACGTGGGGGAAGTCTACGAGATCGACCTTGTGGCGCGGGTGACGCCAGGCCCAGCCGAGGATCGCGAAGTCCGCAACCGACAAGGGACCTGCGACGAACTCGTTGTTGGCGAGGCGCTTGTTGAGCACGTCGTAGAGCCTGCGCGTTTCCTTCATGTAGCGGTTCAGGCCATAGGCGCGGTCCTGCTCGTTCTCCAGCGCGATGAAATGATGCACCTGCCCCGGCATCGGACCGAACCCGCCCATCTGCCACATCAGCCACTCATAGACCGGGATGCGCCCGGCCAATGGCTGGGGCAGGAACTTGCCGGTCTTCTCGCCGAGGTAGAGCAGGATGGCGCCGGACTCGAAGATGCTGACGCGTTTTCCCTCGGGACCATCGGGGTCGACGATGGCGGGAATCTTGTTGTTCGGGCTGATCGCCAGAAAGGACGGCGCCATCTGCTCGCCCTTGCTGATGTTCACCGGGATCACCTTGTAAGGCAGCCCCATTTCCTCCAGTGCGACCGATATCTTGCGGCCGTTCGGCGTGTTCCAGGTGTGAAGTTCGATGGTCATCAAAACCCCTTCATCTCTCGTTCAGGCGACGGCTTTTAGCATTCGCCTTTACCCCGGCAAATGGACCGTTGAGCCCACGGATCGGCCGCCGTGCCGCTGTTGACGGCCGGGCTTCGGCGCTGGAATGTGCCGGAAAGCCCCGATAGATTGCCGCTCCCTTGAAAAACGACCGGATTAAACCTTGTCCAAATCAGCCAACCGTGCCCGCCTCCACGAGATCATCCGAAAACGTTCCTTTGGGCGGGGCGAGATCACGCTGGCCTCGGGCCGCAAGAGCGATTTCTATTTCAACCTCAAGCCGACCATGCTCGACCCCGAGGGCGCAACCTTGCTCGCCGAGCTCACCTATGAAGCGCTGAAGGACGACAGGCTCGATTTCATCGGCGGGCTCGAGATGGGCGCGGTCCCACTTGCCGGCGCGATCGCACAGCTTTCCTGGATCAAGGGCCACCCGATCGCGGCCTTTTTCGTGCGCAAGAAGCCGAAGGAGCACGGCGCGCGGCTCGCGGTCGAGGGGCTCGCCAAGGGCGAGAGCCTGAGGGGCAAGCGCGTGGTCGTGGTCGAGGACGTCACCACCACGGGCGGCTCGGCGTTGAAGGCGGTCGAGGCCGTGCGCGAGGAAGGCGCCGAGGTGGCGCTGGTCTTGACCATGGTCGACCGCGAGGAAGGCGCGACCGAAGCCTTTGCGCAGGCCGGATTGACGTTCCGCTCGCTCTACCGGGCGACGGAGTTCTTGTGAGATCTGATCCGAACTGACCACCACTCGATCGGCCGTCATGGCCGGGGCGTCGTGACAAGTCTTCGCCGCAATTCTTTCCGCAAAACGCCGGCATGCTCACCGCCCGTTTACCATCGCGGCTTAAGGTGAATCGGAAGCTAAGGCGTGCGTCGCCCTGGCCACGGTTCGTTGACCTTGAGTTCTGTTGCGTCGGGTGGAGTAAGCGTTGCGTAAGAGTTTGCCTTTTCCGCGCGGGCGGTGCCGCGCTGCGCTGATCGCCGCCATTGCGATCGCAGGCCCGATCGCGCTTGCCCCCGCCCCCGTTTCCGCCGAAGGCTTTTTCGACTTCTTCTTCGGCGGCGCGAAGCCGCAACGCCAGGCGCCGCCGCAGGCTAGCTTCTTCGCCGATCCCTTCAACAACAATCCGCAAGCCCCGCCGCAGCAGCGCGCCGCGGTCGCAAGTTCCGGACCTTCCTTCTGTGTCCGTAGCTGCGACGGCAAGTATTTTCCGCTGATGCGCGCCAGCGCCTCGCCGGTCGCAATGTGCCAGTCGTTCTGCCCGGCAAGCCCGACCAGGGTGTATTTCGGCTCGAGCATCGACGGCGCCACGTCCTCGACCGGCGAGCGCTACGCCGACAGCGAGAACGCCTATGCCTATCGCAGGGCGCTGCGCGCCGACTGCACCTGCAACGGACGCGATCCCGCGGGCCTCGCGCCCGTTGACCTCACGCTCGACACCTCACTGCGTCCAGGCGACGTGATCGCCACGACCAACGGCCTTGTTGCCTATTCCGGGGTTCGCGTCGGCAACGACCAGACCGCGGAATTCACCCCGGTCGCGTCCTATCCCGGCCTGACCGCGGAAGTTCGCGCGCGTCTGGGCGAGATGAAGGTCGCGCCGGTCAGAGACGAAATCGCCGCGACCGACGTGCCGGCGTCGCCGATCAATCCGAACATTGCGCCGGAGACCACGGCCAGCGTGCCGAAGCCGGCCACGGCGCGGGACAAGCGCGCGGAGGTCAATTGACGGCAAAGCCGTCATTCCGGGGCGCGCGTTGCGCGAACCCGGAATCTCGCTGTGCATCACCGCCCCACAATCACGCCGATCACGTTCGGCGCGGTGAGGTACTTCTCCTCGATCGCCGCGCGCGCGGCAGCGCGGTTTTCCGGCGTGAGCAGCCCGCGCCTCTCGGCGAGGATCATCCAGCAAAAACCCCACCAGTCCGTGAGCATGCCGTTGTCGTCGACGAGGTCGTAGCCCGCCTCCGCCGCGAAGATGCGCGCCTGCGCTTCGTCGAGTGTGTCGAGGAAGGCATGGTCGGCATTGGAGAACAAATCGTCGGAGATGTCGTCGGTGGTGTAACCCCACACCGACTGGCAAACGGCGTTGAATTCACGGTCGAACTGATCGTCGTCGACGGCGCGGGTGCGGGAGGTCTTGTGCAGGCGCGACAGCGTGCGCGCGAAATCGGCGATGCGGGTGAGAGCGAATTGATCGAAGGCAATGGTGGACATGTAGTCCTCGCTAGGGCGGACAGACCATAGATGTTGTGTCGGCAATGCACCGAATCATCATTGTATATCAAAGGCTTGCTAAAGTGTTCTTAATTCGTTCTACTATTTGCTTGAGATGTCGTCCTGGCGAAAGCCAGGACCCATTACCCCAAGAGCCAGTCTTGTGGTGACGCTGGAACCGAGCATGAATGGCGCACGCAGCTACTACGTCTACATCCTCGCCAGCCGCCACCATGGGGCGCTCTACATCGGCGTTACCAACGATATTCGCACTCGCATCGAGCAGCATCGCACGGGGCGAGGTTCGGAGTTCGTGAAGAAGTATGGAGTTTTCCGCCTCGTGCACATGGAAGTATTCGCAACTCCGCTGGAGGCGATCGCGCGCGAAAAGCAGCTGAAGTCCTGGAAACGCGATCGGAAGATCAAGCTGATCGAGAAAGAAAATCCCGATTGGAATGACCGCTCCGGTCTCATCTGGCAGTTGGGGTAATGGGTCCCGGCGTTCGCCGGGACGACGATTTAGGCAGGCCGTTTCGCCACATAGGCCGTCCGCAGCCCCGGCTCGAAACCGCAGCTTTCATAGAAGCGATGCACGCGCGGATCGGCGCGGCCGCTTTGCAGGAACACGTGAAAGCAGTCTTGCTGCCACGCGGCGGCGAGCGCGGCGAGCACCACCGCGCGGCCGAAGCCGCGGCCGCGAAAGCCGGGATGCGTGACCACGTTTTCGAGAAATGCGTGCTGGCGGCCGGAACGCAATAGGTTGGGCGCCGTGATCAGCATACAGGTCGAAACGATTTTCGACTCGGCCTCCGAGACGAAGACGGTCAGGCCGTCGCGCGAAAGCATTTTGGCCCAGATGCGTTCGACCTGCTCCACAGGTTCGGGGGCGGCACTGACCTCGGATACGCGAAATAGCGCCAGCAGCGCCGCGAGATCGTCCCCTCGCGCAATCCGAGCGTCGGGCATTTTCGTAGCGTTCGCTCGCGCGCCGTCAGTTCACCGCCGGCACCATCTTCCCGCTGCAGTAATTCGCCCAGAATTTTCCGCCGCATTGGCGGCGGATCGCGACGCAGCGCGCGGCGGGCGAGGCGTTTTGCGGGAGGCTGATGTTGCAGCCCAGGCCATCGGCGGTGCGGCCGGTCTTGCCGGCCGCAAAAGCGGCGCTGGTCACGGTCACGCAAACCACCAGCAATAGGGCGGCGATGATCTCGATGGTCAGTCTCATGACGCGGTTCCTCCCCAGAAAGTCGCGATTTCAGCGCACTATATCACTGAAACGCCATCGCAGCGCCTGTCCGAATCGGCCCATTCCTTGCATAAAACGTGGGCAGTGAACGCATGGCCGGCGGGTTTCGATCCGGTCGCTGCCAGCGTATCATTTTCGCTTGGACTTAAGGCTCACAGGTTCGGAAGTGCAGGATTCAACATTTCAGCCCCAGGTGCCCGGCCAGCCCGTTGATGAACTCGCGGTGGCCGAGATCAAGAGCGCCATCCTGACCAAGCTGCGCCTTGCGATCGGCAAGGAAGCCAGCATGGCCACCCGCTACGACTGGTACAAGGCGGCGGCGCTGGCGCTGCGCGACCGCATCGTGCATCGTTGGCTAAGTGCGGAGAAGGAAGCCTACGACGCCGGCCGCAAACGCGTCTATTACCTCTCGCTCGAATTCCTGATCGGCCGCCTGTTCACCGACGCGCTGAACAATATGGGCCTGTTGAAAGTGTTCGAGGCCGCGCTCGGCGATATCGGCCCCGGTCTCGGTGAGCTCCGGCAATGCGAGCCGGACGCAGCGCTCGGCAATGGCGGCCTCGGCCGGCTCGCCGCCTGCTTCATGGAAAGCATGGCGACGCTTGCCATCCCCGCGATCGGTTACGGCATCCGCTACGATTTCGGCCTGTTCCGGCAGATCATCAACCAGGGCTGGCAGCAGGAGTATCCGGATGTCTGGCTCAGCCTGGGCAACCCCTGGGAATTCCAGCGGCCGGAGGTGGCCTATCACATTCATTTCGGCGGCGGCGTCGAGCACAAGGACGAGGGCGGACGCGACCGCGCGATCTGGCATCCGGCCGAAACCGTGCAAGCGGTGGCCTATGACACGCCGATCGTTGGCTGGCGCGGCAACCACGTCAACGCGCTCAGGCTATGGTCGGCGCGCTCGCCCGATCCGCTCAAGCTCGACGTCTTCAACACCGGCGACTATGTCGGCGCCTCTTCCGAGGAAGCGCGCGCAGAAGCGATCTGCAAATTCCTCTACCCAAACGATGAGAGCCCGGCGGGCCGTGAGCTCCGGCTTCGGCAGGAATATTTCTTCGTCTCGGCCTCGCTGCAGGACCTGATCAAGCGTCATCTCGGTTCCGACGGCCAGTTGCGCAGCCTGTCGCAGAAGGCCGCGGTGCAGCTCAACGACACCCATCCGAGCCTCGCGGTCACGGAGCTGATGCGCATCCTGGTCGACCTGCACAATTTCCGCTGGGACGAGGCCTGGAAGATCACGGTCGACACGCTGTCCTACACCAATCACACGCTGCTGCCGGAAGCGCTGGAAACCTGGCCGGTCGAGCTGTTCGAACGGCTCTTGCCGCGCAACCTCGAGATCATCTACCGCATCAACGCCCAGCACCTTGCGCTCGCCGAGCATCGTGCCCCCGGCGATGTCGATTTTCGCGCCTCGGTTTCCCTGATCGACGAGAAGAGCGGCCGCCGGGTACGGATGGGCCAACTCGCCTTTGTCGGCTCGCACCGCATCAACGGCGTCTCGGCGATGCATTCCGACCTGATGCGGGACACGGTGTTCCATGACCTCAACCATCTCTATCCCGGCCGCATCACCAACAAGACCAACGGCATCACCTTCCGCCGCTGGCTGATGCTGGCCAATCCGAAACTGACGGCGCTGTTGCAGGAAGCCTGCGGCGCCGAGGTAACGGACGATCTGTCGCGCCTTGAACTGCTCGAGGCGCGCGCCAGCGACAACGCGTTCCAGCAGCAATTCCGCAAGGTCAAGCTCGACAACAAGATCGCGCTGGCGCGGCTGATCGGCGAACGCCTCGGCATCAAGGTCGACGCGTCGGCGCTGTTCGACGTGCAGATCAAGCGCATCCATGAATACAAGCGGCAACTCCTCAACATCATCGAGACCGTGGCGCTCTACCAGGCGATGAAGGACGACCCGCAAAAGGATTGGGTACCGCGGGTGAAGATCTTCGCAGGCAAGGCGGCGGCGAGCTATCGCTACGCCAAGCTGATCATCAAGCTGATCAACGACGTCGCCGAGGTCGTCAACAACGACCCCGTGATCGGCGGCCGGCTGAAGGTCGTGTTCCTGCCCGACTACAATGTCAGCCTCGCCGAAGTGATCATTCCCGCCGCCGACCTTTCCGAGCAGATCTCGACCGCCGGCATGGAAGCCTCCGGCACCGGCAACATGAAGCTCGCGCTCAACGGCGCGCTGACCATCGGCACGCTCGACGGCGCCAATATCGAGATCCGGGAGCATGTCGGCGTCGAGAACATCGCGATCTTCGGCATGGAGGCGGGGGACGTGATGATCCGCCGCAAGCAGGGCCTGGATGCGACCGACGTGATCGCCCGGTCGCCACACCTTGGGCGCGCCATCAATGCGATCGGCAGCGGCGAATTCTCGCCCGATGAGCGCAGCCGCTTCGCATCGATCGCGCATGCGCTGCGTTATCTCGACCATTACATGGTGAGCGCGGATTTCGATTCCTATTACGAGGCCCAGCGCGGCATCGATGCGCGCTGGCAGGTGAGCCCGGCCTGGACGCGGGCCAGCATCCTCAACGTCGCGCGGATGGCCTGGTTCTCCTCCGACCGCACCATCCGCGAATATGCCGAGGAAATCTGGAACGTGCCGGTGCGCCCGACGCCACTGGCGACCCCGGGCCAGGGTGTGCGCGGCGCGCGGGCGTGAGACCTGCATTCCCGCCGCAACCGCATTACCTTCGGCATCATTGAAATTTGCCTGATGGCGATCATACTATCAGTCGTCCCCTCCTCGTCATTGCGAGCGGAGCGAAGCAATCCATCCATCTACAAGGACAGTATGGATTGCTTCGTCGCTTCGTTCCTCGCAATGACGGAAATGCCGAGAGAAATCATGCTCACCAGAACCGAGCACCTTTTCGATGAGGCCACGCGCGTGGTGGCCGGCGACAGCCGCTGGCAGGGACGGACCAGCCCGGACTACTACGCCTTCGTCGGTCCGTTCGGCGGCTTCACCGCCGCCACCATCCTGCGCGCGCTGATCGAGCATCCGCAGCGCGCGGGCGATCCGCTGGCGCTCACCGTCAATTACTGCGCGCCGATCGCGGAGGGCGAATTCGACCTCGACGTCCGCCTGGTGAAGGCCAACCGCTCCTCGCAGCACTGGTGCGTCGAGCTGAGCCAGGGCAATGGCGATGTCGCCACACTCGCGACCGCCGTATTTGCCGAGCGCCGCCCGTCCTGGTCGCATCAGGCGGCGCAGATGCCGGAGGCGAAGCCGTTCGCGTCGATCCCGCCCTACACCAGGATCGCCGCGCCCTGGATCAAGCAGTATGATTTCCGCTTCGTCGACGGCGACCCCAATTTTGCATCGGCCAAGGGCGCACCGGCCAGCGCCTATTCAAAACTGTGGATCGGCGACCGCGCGCCGCGAAAGATCGATATGCTGTCGCTGGTGTCGATGTCGGACGCGTTTTTTGCCCGCGTGTTCCATGCGCGGCGCGAGCTGGTGCCGTTCGGCACGGTGACGCTGACGACCTATTTTCATCTCAGCATGGAAGATCTCGCCGCGGAGGACACCACCCATGTCCTTGCCTGCGCCGACGCGAAGATCTTCAACCGGAGCTATCAGGACCAGACCGGCGAATTGTGGTCGCCGTCGGGGAAGCTGATCGCGACCACGACGCAGATGGGTTATTTCAAGGCGTGACGGCGCGCTACGCCGCTACTCACGTGTCGAGCGTCGCGTTGCCCTGCACGAGGCTGGTATTGCCGGTGACGGGATCGGTTACGGCATTGGCGACCAGCGCCTTGCCGGTCCCTTGCAGCACGAATTTCGAGTTACCGATACGGAACGACGAATTGCCGATCAGCACCTGCTGATATTCCGTGGTCGAGCCGCTCTGATATTTGACCTGGGCGCGGAAGCCGTTGACGTCGGAAATCGTGATCTTGAATTTCTGGTTGTTGGAGTAGGTCCCCTCCCAGGTGCCCTGGTACGATTTCGGATCGACATTCGTGTACTTTGTCGTGGTCGGCGTCAGCGGCGCGGTCGCGTAGGAATTGGCGATGACGCTCATGATGTCGGACATGCGGGAGCCCCTGCGGTGGATTGTCGCAGGTACTACAGGGCTCCTGCGGTTAATGGCAGGTTAAAGGCCTCGCCAAATCGGCGGGGGCGAAACAAGTAGAAATAAAAAGGGCGGCTCATCGAGCCGCCCTTTGTGTTTGCAGCGTCATTCCAGGGCGACGCGTCAGCGTCGAACCCGGAATGACGATTTTCTCATTCGGCCGCGAGCTTGACCTCGGGCGCCGCCGCACGGACGTCGGCGTCGACCTGGCTCTCGAACTTGGCAAAATTCTTCTGGAACATGCCGACCAGCGCGCGCGCGGTCTTGTCGAACTCGGCCTTGTCCTTCCAGGTCTTGATGGGATCGAGGATGTGCGGCTCCACACCCGGCAGCGAGGTCGGCACCGCGAAGCCGAAATATCTATCGGTGCGGAAATCGGCGTTGCGCAGGCTGCCGTCGAGGGCTGCGGTCAGAAGCGCCCGCGTCACCTTGATCGGCATGCGCCGCCCGGTGCCGTATTTGCCGCCGGTCCAGCCCGTGTTGACCAGCCAGCAATCGACATTGTGCTTCGCGATCAGCTCGCGCAACAGATTGCCATAGACGCTGGGATCTCGCGGCAGGAAGGGCGAGCCGAAGCAGGTGGAGAACTCCGGCTGCGGTTCGGAGCCGAGGCCGCGCTCGGTGCCCGCGACCTTCGCGGTATAGCCGGACAGGAAGTGGTACATCGCCTGCGCCGGCGTCAGCTTGGCGATCGGCGGCATCACGCCGAAGGCGTCGGCGGCGAGCATCACGAGATTCTTCGGATGCGGCGCGCGGCCAGAGCGCGAGGCGTTGGGGATGAAGTCGAGCGGATAGGCGGAACGCGTGTTCTCGGTCTTCGAGCCGTCGTCGAAATCCGGCGCGCGGGTGCGTTCATCGAGCACGACGTTCTCGAGCACGGCGCCGAAGCGCTTGCTCGCGGCATAGATCTCGGGCTCGGCTTCCTGCGACAGCTTGATGCATTTGGCGTAGCAGCCGCCCTCGAAATTGAAGACGCCGTCTGCGCCCCAGCCATGCTCGTCGTCGCCGATCAGGGTCCGCTTCGGATCGGCCGAGAGCGTGGTCTTGCCGGTGCCGGAGAGGCCGAAGAAGATCGCGGTGTCGCCGGCAGGTCCGACATTGGCCGAGCAGTGCATCGGCATCACGCCCTTTTCCGGCAGGTAGTAGTTCAGCGTGGTGAACACGCTCTTCTTCATCTCGCCGGCATAATAAGACCCGCCGATCAGGACGATCTTGCGGGCGAAATCGATGGCCACGACGTTCTCCGAGCGCACGCCGTGACGTTTGGGGTCGGCGCGGAAGCTCGGCAGGTCGATGATGGTCAGTTCAGGCACGAAGCTCGAAAGCTCGGAGGCCTCCGGGCGGATCAGGAGCGTGCGGATGAAGAGCGAATGCCAGGCGAGTTCGGTGAACACGCGAGTCTTGATGCGGAAGCTCGGATCGGCGCCGCCATAGAGATCCTGCGCGAACAGCGTCATGCCTTCGGCATGCTTCAGGAAGTCCTGGTAGAGGGCCTCGAACTGCTCCGATGTGATCGACTGGTTGCCGGCCCACCACATGGTCTTGTCGGTCAGGCCGTCGCGGACCGTGAACTTGTCCTTCGGGCTGCGGCCGGTGAACACGCCGGTATCCGCACACAGCGCACCATCGGCCGAGACCACCGCTTCGCCTACGCGAAGCGAATGCTCGTAAAGCTTGGGTGCACCGAAATTCCAGTTCACACCCTTGAGTTTTCTTAAACCGAATTTGTCGGCGCCGAAGGCACCGTTATGCACGCCTGTTTCTTGCACGAAGAACCCTCCTCGAACCCGCGTATTTCAGCGCTCTGGCCGCCGAACGCGCCTCTCTCGCGGTGACCGTCAATATAGCCACTGCAGCCCGGTCCGCCGACCTATTACTGATGAACGCTGACCTTGCCAAGCCGATCCATGAGGATTTGGTTTATGGCGAAACGGAGTGATGTCCCAGCCATCATGGTGCGACGCAATATTTGTCTGACTAGCGAATTTCCCCCTCGCCGATCAGTGCAAATGGCCCCCACAGCGCCGGATATGCGTTCCGGGGCGACGAAGTGTCGCCAAGATAGGCGAGCATCGCCCGGCGCAGCGCCTCGGCGCGGCCAAGTTTCGGATCGGCCTTGAGCAGATCGAAGGTCGAGGTGGCGAGCCGGGTCGCGGCTTCCGAATCGACCGACCAGTGCGTGACCAGAAGCGATCGGGCACCGGCATAGAAGAAGGAGCGCGCGAGGCCCGACAGGGCTTCGGCGCCGGGCTTGTCGCCGGCGATGGTGTTGCAGGCGGACAGCACCACGAAATCGGCATTGAGCTTGAGCTGCGCGACCTCGCTCGCGGTGAGCAGCCCGTCGTCGAGCGCGGACGGCAGCTTGGGAATGCTGAGCGCGAGCGAGGGCTCGGCGATGCCCTTGATATCGCCGGCGACGAGGCCATGGGTGGCGAAATACACGATGCGGTAATCGGCGAGCGGCGCGCGCTTCACCGTGGTCTCGCTGGCATCGGTGCCGAGGTGAATGTCGGCAGCGGCAACGCCGAGGTCTTTTCCGACCGCGTTCAGTTCATCCGCGGTATCCGGCAATTGCGGCAAGGCCTGCGCAAGCCGGCTGCGATCGACGCCGGCACCCTGCCAGAAATCGGTGTAAGCGAGGTTCGTGACGCTGCGAGAGGCGGTGCGCCGTTCACTGCCGCCCTCGGACGGATTGAAGACGGGATCGCCAAAGCCGGTCATCGGCTTCACCGCCCGATCCCGCCGCGCAAAGCCGCGCAGCGCCTTCAGGCTGGAGACCGACGGTAACACCGACACCGCCTGCCGCTTCAACAGCCAGGCAACGTTGCGATAGCCTTCGATCTTGTCGGGAATCGCCGCGGTTGGCTTTTCGGTCACCAGCAGATGGAATGGCAACGCGGTCAGCGCGCCCGACGGCGCGACCAGCAGGCTGCGCTTGTCCTTCACCAGCCCCTCGACCGGGCCGAGCAGCGCCGCATAAAGCTCATTGGCAAGCATGAGGTCGTACAGCCCGGATTTGCCTGAGGAATCGCTGGCCTTGCCGACATCGAGGCCACGGCGAAGCACCGCGACCTTCTGCGACAGTGCATCCACGCCGAGCGGAATGCGCTGCCAGTCGAAGCTGTCCCGCGAAAGCGCGAGCACAAAGGATTCCCTGTCGGCGAGCGCGAACAGCACCATCGCCTCGTCGCCGGACAACAGCTCCTGAATCTCCCGGGCCTTGAGCGGCAGCGGATTCGACAGCGCGGCATATTCGGGGAATTCGGCAGCGAAGGTCTTTTGCAAGGTCGCGCGCTCGATGGCGATGGCGGCAAGCCGGTCCCGTCCGGCCGCGGCTTCGCGCGGCGAACCCTGCCTGGAGAGTGCGGCGATGATCGCCTTGTCGAGCCTGTCAGCTTCGCTGGCGAGATCCTGATCGCGGCGCACCAGCTCGGCGAGACGATCGCTGCCGGCCGCGACACGCACCGCAAGCTTGCTCACCGCGGACGCGGCCGAGGATTGCGCGCCGTGCTGGACGACATCGAGCGCCTCGTCAAAGGCCTTGTCCGGCGGAATCAACTGCTTCTTCTGCGCGTCGAGCAGCGTGGGAAGCGCAACGCGGGGCTGCGCGCGGCCGCCAGCCATCATCCGCTCCACCAGCGGCAAGGTATCGGAAGTGCGTCCTTCCGCCTGATAGAGCGAGGCCAGGTTGTTCAGGCTCGCCACGGTGTCAGGATGGTCGGGGCCGACCGTGCGCTCGCGGACGGAGAGCGCGCGCTGATAGATCGCCTCGGCCTCGGCAAAGCGGTCCTGGCGCTGATAGAGGTCGGCGAGGTTGTTGAGAGAGCGCGCGACATCGACATGATCGCGCCCCAGCACCTTCTCTCGGATCGCCAGCGACTGCCTGATCGCAGGCTCCGCGTCGGCATAGCGGCCTTCGGCCTTCAAGACCTGCCCGAAATTGTTGAGCAGCGTCGCGACCGCGGGATCGGCGCCCGGAGTCTTCTGGTAGATGGCGAGTGCGCGCTTGAACAACGGCTCGGAGTCGGCGTGGCGATCCTGCCGCTCGTAGAGCGTGGCGAGGTTGTTCAGGGACTGCCCGACATCGGGATGGCCCGGCGGCAGCGCCTTTTCGCGCAGCGCCAGCGCGCGTCTGAACAGCGGCTCGGCCTCGGCGTAGCGAAACTGGCGCTGATAGAGCGCGGCGAGATTGTTCAATTCCGGCGCCATGTCGGCCGAGTCGAGTCCGGCGGACTTCTCCATGACTGCGAGCGAACGTTTGTAAAGCGGCTCGGCATCGGCATCGCGGCCCATATCGCCGTAGACGTGCGCCAGATTGTTCAGCGCACCGGCGAAATCGCGGCTCGGCGGTCCTTTCTCGAGCTGCGCCACCATCGCCTGCGCCAGCGGCAGCGCCTCGGCGTATTTCCCCGCGCGCATCAGTTGGATGACCTTGCCGCTCTGCGCATACAGGCCCTCGGCCCTGGACGGCGAGCCGGCGCAAAAACCTGCGGCAAGCGCCAGAACAAGCAGCGCCAATCGATTTTGGGACTTCATCAACACACCGGCGGAAACGGGGAATCAGATGTGTTGTAGGTCGCTGCGGCACGCCAGCGCGTTCAATGAATATTGCGCCTCACGCCTTTGCCCGCGCCTCTTCCGCGAGCTTTACCAGCATCTTGCGCAGCTCCCCGGGACCCGTCACCCGCGCCGGGAATTCGAGCCGCAGGATCGTGGCGCCCGCCTGCATGTCGAGACCCTCGGGATCGCAGCCGGTGCAGCGCCAGTCGGCCGCCTCCGCGCCGAGCAGCTTCGTCGCGTAGCGATTCATGGCCTCGCGATGGTCTTCATTCATATGCTCGATGGCGCCCTGCTCGGCCTCGATCAGCGAGGCGGCATCACCGACCTCGGTCAGGAATTGCTCCGGCCCGAGATCGACGATGCGGCCGAAGCCCGCGACCAGATGCGCGCCCGAGGGGCGGATGCGAAAGAAGGAGAAATCCTTGAAATCGACAAAGGTCTCCGCGGACGGATGCACGTTGAGATAGCGCCGGCGCAACAGATCCCGCTCGGCGCCCGCCTCCTCGGCGCGGCCCGCCACCATGATCCGCGCGCCCTCGAGCGGATCGCCGGGCGCACGCTCGTCCAGCATGAGCGAGATGCGGGGGTCGGCGAGGATATTCCTGGTGTGGACGGCCAGACGCGAAATCAGCAGAATCGGGGAGCCGTCGGGGGCACTCGCAACGTTCACCAGTGAACAATAGGGATCGCCGCTTTCGGCCATCAAAGTGGCCAAAGCCCCCTGCCGGCTCCGCCGGAACAATGATTTAGCAAGCCTGGAAGGGTTAAAATTGGCAGTTGGCTGCATCGATATTTCCTTGCCATCCTATTGCGCTGAAGGCCTTTTTCCGGCTAAACCGGCACCCAGACGGGTTGGGATGCTTCGCCTGAGCAAGGCATTCTGTCGGAACTTGGTCACACTTCAGCCCAGCTTGCATTGCTCGTTGGCCTCTTCCGAAGCCCAATTATGCGGCGCATCACCGGAATGCTCGCCGTTTCAGCCATCGAAGTAACTGAAAGCAGGCTCATGCCCACAATCGCCCTGGTCGATGACGACCGCAACATTCTCACATCGGTCTCGATCGCGCTGGAAGCCGAAGGCTATCGCATCATGACCTACACGGACGGTGCTTCCGCGTTGGACGGCTTCCGCACCAGTCAGCCCGATCTTGCCATCCTCGACATCAAGATGCCGCGCATGGACGGCATGGAGACGCTGCGCCGGCTCCGGCAAAAGTCCGACCTGCCGGTGATCTTCCTGACCTCCAAGGACGAGGAGATCGACGAATTGTTCGGCCTCAAGATGGGCGCCGACGATTTCATCCGCAAGCCGTTCTCGCAGCGGCTGCTCGTCGAGCGCGTGAAAGCGGTGCTGCGCCGTTCGCAGCCGAAGGATCCGACGGCAGCGCCAAAGGAGAACGACGCCAAGGCGCTCGACCGCGGCCTGCTCAGGATGGATCCGGAGCGTCACACCTGCACCTGGAAGAACGAGCCGGTGACGCTGACCGTCACCGAATTCCTGATCCTGCAGGCGC
>Ga0207707_10000748_pt1 | contig 31991 bp, 34 predicted proteins | sample KBSC83BmetaG_FD_184336 | JGI IMG/M metagenome (GOLD analysis project Ga0207707, IMG submission 184336) | Corn rhizosphere microbial communities from Kellogg Biological Station, Michigan, USA - KBS C8-3B metaG (SPAdes) (version 2) | ecosystem: Host-associated > Plants > Roots > Rhizosphere ... | reverse complement strand
GAGGATGCGCCCGGATGCGCTGCTGGTGGCCATCGAGACGAACTCGGAGTTCGTGAAGTTCCTGCGCAACGCCTTTCCCGACGAGCGATTACGCGTGATGGAGGGCTCAGCCGAGTCGGTAGATGAATTCCTGCGTGCGCTGGGGCACGAGCACGCGAATTACATCATCTCCGGAATTCCCTTCAGCACCATCTCCTCCGAGCTGCGTGAGCGGATCCTGCGTAAGACCTCCGGAGCGCTCGCCCCGGGGGGCTCGTTCCTCGTCTACCAGTTCTCCACGCGTGTGCTGCCCGATTTGCAGCGCATCTTCCATTACGTCAAACGCAAGTTCGAGCCCCTCAACGTTCTGCCCGCGCATCTGTTCTTCTGCCAACCCCATACGGCCTGACGCCCTTTGCGCGCGTCATCCGCCCGTGCCGCGGACAAGGTGCACCGGGAGCGCGGCAGGTGCAGAATCCCGGCCGTCAGGATAGCCAGCGGAACATCCCATCAGACATCCAAGGGAGGAGATGATCGATGAGCACCCCAACTCCGAACGCCCAGAATCCCTACGCGCCCCCGAGCGCGCCCGTTCAGGACCTCACCGACACCACCGGCCCCGGGGACCTGGCTGAGCGCTCCAGCCGCCTGGGCGCCTATCTCCTCGATATCGTCATGCTATGTATCGTTTATGGCCCGGCCATCGTCGGAGCGCTCCCGCGCCTGCGCACGATCATGATGGCCGCAGCCCAGCCGGGCGGCGCCGCCAACGTGAGTCGAATGGAAATCTACAGGGCGTACTACGTCGGCAATCCCTACATCCTGATCACCGCGGTGCTGTTCTTGGTCTGGGCGGTGGTCACGATCCTGCTGGTCGTGCGCAATGGCCAGTCCATCGGTAAGCGCATCGTCGGCATCAAGGTCGTGCGTACCAACGGCCAGAAGGCCTCATTCTGGCGCATATTCCTGCTGCGTAACGTGGTGAACGCGATTCCCTCGCTCATCCCGATCGTGAGCTATGTGTACTGGCTGGTCGACACCTTGGTGATCTTCGGGGAATCCCGCCAGTGCCTGCACGACAAGATCGCGAGCACCGTGGTCGTCAAGGCCTGACGCTGCAGGACTGCGCGTGACGGGGGCCGTACTCGACACGATCGTCCCGGCCGAGACTCCCGAGGGCATCGTGCTCGAGCTGCGGCCTGCCGGGCTGTGCTCTCGGGGCTGCGCTTTCCTGCTGGACGTGCTGATTCGACTGATGATGTTCAGCGCCCTGTTCACGGTGTCGGTACTCTTCGGCGCGCTGGCTCCAGCCATCTACCTGATCATGGCCTTCCTGCTCGAGTGGCTCTATCCGGTGGCCTTCGAGCTGACGCGCTGGGGCGCGACGCCCGGCAAGCGCGCTCTCGGGCTGAAAGTGGTGATGGATAGCGGCCTGCCGATCACCCCGGCGGCCTCCCTCACCCGGAACCTGCTGCGCGCAGCCGACTTTCTCCCGCTCATGTACGGCTTCGCGGTGGTCTGCATGCTCACGAGAGGCGATTTCAAGCGCCTCGGCGATCTGGCCGCGGCGACGCTGGTCGTCTACGAGCCGCGCGCGGGACGCAAGCGCCAGCTCGCACAAGCAGAGCCCTTCGCGCCGGCAATTCCGGTGGCGCTCCAGGATCAGGCAGCCGTCATCGCCCTCGCCGCACGCGCCTCCCGGCTGACTGCGGAGCGGCTCGATGAGCTGGCCGCCCTGGCGGCCCCGGTCTCCGGCGATCTCGGGCACTCCGGTCCCGAAGTGACGCGGCGAGTGCTCGGCGTGGCGCAGTGGTTTCTCGGCCGCCGTCAGCCATGACGCCCCTTCAATTCGAGCAACTGTACGAGCGCGACTGGGAGGAGCTGCAGCAGTTGCTTGCGCAAATGCGCGGCCGGCGTTACGGCAAGGAGCAGCTGCAGATACACGGGGACCGCGTAGCTTTTCTCTACCGACGTGCCTGCGAGCACCTCGCGTTGGCGCGCGCGCGCTTCTATCCAGCGTATCTGGTGGAGAGGCTCGAGCAGATGACCAGCGATGCCCACCAGGCGATCTATCAGCACAGCGAGTTGGGCATTGGGCGTCTGCGACGGCTCTTCATGCGCGACTTCCCGCGAGCGGTGCGCGACCATGCCGGTTTCGTTTGGATCGCCGCCGCCCTGTTTGCGATCCCGACGATCGTACTCGGCCTGCTCGTGTATTTTCGACCGGAGCTGGTGCTCTCGGTCGTGGATGCCAACAACGTTGCCGGATACGAGCAGATGTACTCCAACGCGGCCGAACAGCTCGGGCGCCCACGCGGCGCACAGACCGACTGGGGGATGTTCGGTTTCTACATCCGTCACAACGTGGGCATCGCGTTTCAGTGCTACGCAGCGGGTCTGTTTGCGGGAGTGGGGAGCATCTTCTTCATTGCCTTCAACGGTGCGTTGGCGGGTGCCATCGGCGGCTACCTCACCGAGCGCGGGCTTGCTTCCACGTTCTTCTCCTTCGTCGTGACTCACTCGGCTTTCGAGCTGACCGCGATAGTCCTGTCGGGAGCGGCGGGATTGCGGCTCGGGTACTCTCTGCTGGCTCCGGGGCGCAGAACGCGAGTCCAGTCGCTTGTAAATGCAGCACGGGAATCCGTGGTGATCGTCTACGGTGTCGCAGCAATGCTGCTGATAGCGGCCGCCATCGAAGCCTTCTGGTCGTCGGCGACCTGGATCCCGCTGCCGATGAAGTACAGCGTGGCCGCGGTGTGCTGGATCGCAGTCCTGAGTTACCTCACCCTGCAGGGCCGCCGTGCAGATTGACGCGATTGCCGTGCGGCTGCGGCCACGATCCAACATGGAGGCGGCAGATCTTGGCGTGCGCATGTGCCAGAGCGCGGCACGTCCTGTATTCAAGTGCTACTGGGCCGTGGGTATCCCGACGTTCGCGCTGGCACTGGCCACCTATGAAATCGCCTCCTGGCTTCCGTGGCTGCTCATCTGGATGGCCAAGCCATGGCTCGACCGAACGATCCTGTTCGTCCTGTCGCGCTCGGCCTTTGGACAGACCACCTCGCTGACGGACCTCTGGAACGCCAGGCGTGAAGTCTGGTTGCGCCAGTTTTTCCGGACCTGGACTCAACGCCGCCTGTCTCCCTGGCGATCCCTCACGCAGCCGGTCTACCAGCTCGAGGGCTCGCGAGGCTCACAATTGCGCCGGCGTGTGGCCCAGATCCGTCGTGGACAAACGGGCGCTGCCACATTGATCGTCTTTGTCTTCACCGTGGTCGAGCAGGTGCTGTTCATCGGCCTCATCTCGCTGGCCTACTGGCTCACGCCTTCCGGCTACGAGCCCGACTTGGCCCGGGTCTGGGTCGGACAGGCTTCCGCGGCGACAGAGGTCGTGTTGGCGGGCACGTATGCCGCCGTCGTGCTGTTCGTCGAGCCGTTCTTCGTCGCGTCCGGATTTGCGATGTACTTGAACCGGAGGACGGAGCTGGAGGCGTGGGATATCGAGCAGGAGTTCCGGCGTGCGTTCTCGGTCTAACCGCCCCCTCTGCGCGCTGCTCATGATGGCCCTGCTGCTGGCGCAGGGCGTGACATCGGCCGCCGACAAGCCGCGCACCCGTCCGCCGACCGACGCGCAAGTGACCGCTGCGCTCGAGAAGCTGAAGCAGGATCCCAACCTCGCCACCTCCCGCAAGATCCGTGGGTTGCACTGGGCCGACACGAACAAGAGCGACGACCGGATCGACACGAGCAGGCCCGGCTGGATGGAATGGCTCGACAATCTGTTCGCCTGGATTTCCGAGTCCGGTCGGCTGCTCGTCTGGGTCGCCTGCACGATCGTGGTCGGTCTGTTGGGAATCTATCTGATCCGTCTCACGCGAGAGCGCCGTGCGGGCGCGCTCCCGCAGAGCCTTACTGCACCCACTCATGTCCGGGATCTCGACATTCGGCCCGAGTCCCTTCCGGACGATGTGGGTGCCGCCAGCCGGACGCTGTGGGATCGTGCGGAGCATCGGGCAGCCCTCTCGCTGTTATATCGCGGCTGCCTGTCCCGGCTCGCGCACGTGCATGGCGTGCCGATTCAAGACTCTACAACGGAGGGTGAATGTGTTGTGCTTGCGGCCGGGCATCTGAGCTCCGACTCAGCGGCGTACGCAGCTCAGCTGGTGCGCGTCTGGCAGCGCGCCGTCTATCGAGGTGAAGAACCCTCTGTGGAAGTTATGTATGCGCTGTGCGAGGGCTTCCGTGGCGCCCTGGATCCTGAGCCGACGCCGCAGCCCTCAGAGTTAGCCGCATGATCGCGAAGTGGGTCATACGGTCCGCGATCGTCCTGGCGCTGGTGGGTCTCGTCGTCTGGATCGCCCGCAACACTTACTGGCAGGAAGTCGACATCCCGCAACCGCTGCAGGGAGGGGCTGCCACCAACCCGTTCTATTCTGCGTCGCGACTGGCGGAAACCCTCGGCGCGCAGCCGCAATGGCTCCGAGTGCTCGGAAGCCTGCCTCCGCGGGACGCAGTCGTACTGCCCTCAGCCTGGCACTGGGGACTGCTCGCGAGTCGCCGCGAACGGCTGCAACGGTGGGTCGCCTCCGGAGGCCGGCTCGTGATCGATCGCTCACTGATCGGCGGGCAGAAGGAGCTGGAACAATGGGCCGGCATCTCCCGCTATATCCTGAGCACCGCCGCCGTCAATCGCGCCGATAACGCGCATTTCGAAAAGTGCCCCGCGCTCACCCTCAGCGGCGATGCCTCACCGGCCGCGCAAGCGCACACCCAATTCAAGGTGTGCGGCCGCGATCGCATCTCGGGTTTGCGCTCGAGCCGCAAGGCCTCCTGGATTCTGCGCGACGGCACCTCCGCCATTCAGGCGCTCCGCGTCCCCATCGGACTCGGCAGCGTGACCTTCATCAATTCGATGCCCTTCGGCAATCGCGACCTGCTGGAAGGCGATCACGCTGCGCTCTTCGTTGCCGCCACGCAGCTGCGCGCTGGAGATCCGATCTGGTTCCTCACGGAAGAGCCCGGAGCATCGCTCCTGTCGCTCATCTGGGCGACCGGCGCCCCCGTAGTGGTGCTGCTGTTGGCTTTCATCGCAGCCTGGCTGTGGCGCGCGAGTGCCCGTTTCGGGCCGCCCGTCGCACCCACCGTGCTTGCACGGCGCTCACTCGCCGAACAGATTCGCGGTACGGGGCAGTTCACACTGCGCTTCGGCGGGGGACAGGCCTTGTACGCCGCGGAAGTCAGGGCGCTGCAGGAGAGCGCGGACCGGCGCATCCCGGGATACTCACGCCTCGAGGGACCGCAGCGCATCGAACAGCTGGCGCAGCTGTCGGGAATCGACTCCAGTACCCTCGCAGGGGCATTGAATCTCAGTACTCGGCGGCGGCAAGGCGAGCTGCGCCAGGGGCTCACCCTGCTCGAATCGATCCGCCGGACTCTTTCCAAAACAACGGACTCTCGGGGGCGATCTTGAACACACCCAGTGAAGCGGCGACTCCAGTCGCGCGTGCAGCGGAGCTTCTCGTTCGCCTGCGCGAGGAAATCGGCCACGCCATGGTCGGCCAGTTCGCCGTGATCGATCAAGTCATCATCGCACTGATCGCCTCGGGGCATGTGTTGCTGGAAGGCGTGCCCGGACTCGGCAAGACGCTGCTGGTGCGTGCGCTGTCGCAGGCCTTGTCGCTGAATCACGCACGCGTGCAGTTCACTCCGGACATGATGCCGTCCGACATCACTGGACACGCCGTACTCGATCCGGGAAGTCAGGAGTTGCGCATCGTGCGCGGTCCGGTGTTCACGCATCTGTTGCTGGCAGATGAGATCAACCGCGCCCCGGCGAAGACCCAGAGCGCCCTGCTGGAAGTCATGCAGGAGCATCAGGTCACGCTCGAGGGGCAATCTCTGACGCTCCCCAGGCCCTTCATCGTCCTCGCCACCCAGAATCCGGTGGAGACCGAAGGGACCTATCCACTGCCGCAAGCGCAGCTCGACCGCTTTCTGCTGAAGACCGAGATCGACTATCCGACGGCCGAGGAGGAAGTTGCCGTCGTGATCCGCACCACGCGCGACCAGGCAGGCGACCAGCTTCCCCTGGCCAACGTGCGACCGTGCCTCAGCGAGCGCGCCGTGCTCGGCATTCAACAGATCGCGTCGCGCCAGCGCGTCGATGAAAACGTAATCGCTTATGCCGTCCGCATTACACGCGCGACGCGAGATTGGCCGGGCCTCGCCCTGGGCAGCGGCTCTCGAGGAGCGCTTGCGCTCGTTCGCGCGGCACGTGTGGCGGCGCTCATGGATGGCCGTGACTTTGTCACTCCGGACGACGTCAAGCGCTTTGCTTTGCCAGCCCTGCGTCATCGGATCTCACTCACTCCCGACGCCTTGCTCGAAGGCCGCAAGCCGGTCGACATCCTCAAGTCCATCGTAGACAGCGTCCCCGCTCCGCGAGCCTGAGCCGCAGTGCGAGTCATTCCGAGCAAGACCGCGCTTTGGGCCCTCGGCGTGGGCGCCGTGAGCATCTTGCTCGCGCTGGTCGCAGGAATACCTCTGCGAACCGCCGAAGGTCTCGCACTGGTTTGGGCGCTCACGCTCCTCGCAGCCGCCGCGGCGGACTACCTGATGACGAAGCGGGCCTGGAAGCGAGCCTCGCCCAGCCTGTCACGTCGACTCCCCGATGCTCTGGCGATCGGCGTGAAGAGCGACGTCCACCTTTTCATCCAGGCGGAAGGCCCCGACGACTGGCGTTGTGAGTTGTTCGATTACGTCGACCCGACCTTGTTGACCGACGGACTCCCCGCCTCCGCAACCGTACCGGGGAACGGCCGCCTCGAGCTCTCGTATACGGCAACACCTACACGCCGCGGCGACATCACGCTGGAGCCCGCAGCAGTCCGGGTTCGCTCGCGACTCGGTCTGTGTCAGTTGATCGAGCGGCTCGGCACGCGGGAGACGCGCCGCGTGTTTCCCGACTTCGCCCAGGTGGCTCGCTACGCCTGGCTGGCAGGCGACCGCCGGCTCTCCGAGCTGGGCGTCAAAAACTATCAGCGCAGAGGCGAAGGCACCGACTTCAACCAGCTCGCCGAATACCGGCCTGGCGACGCCATCCGCCACATTGACTGGAAGGCAACCCTGCGCTCCGGCAAACCCATCGTGCGCCAGTTCCAGGACGAGCGCGATCAGTGCGTCATGCTGCTGATCGACAGCGGGCGGCGGATGCGCGCGGACGAAGGCCATCACGGCATCGGTAGCGCGTTTTTCGACCACGTGCTCAATGCCGTAATGCTGCTCGCGTACGTCGCGCTACGACAGGGCGATGAGGTGGGCGCTATGACCTTCGGCTCTCCCCCCGGCGCAGAGCGCGCCGTGGCACCGCGTAAAGGCGTCAACGCCCTCAACTTCCTGATGGGCAAGCTGTACGACGTGCAGCCAACGCCTACGCACACCGACTACGTCGCCGCAGCGACGAGTCTGTTGACCCGCCACCGCAAGCGCGCGCTCGTCGTCATCGTGACGAACTTTCGCGACGAAGACAGCAGCGAATTGGGGCACGCCCTCAGACTCTTGCGGAGCCGACACCTGGTCCTGCTCGCCAGCCTGCGCGAGCAGGTCGTGACCGACTTGGCCTCGCAACCCCTGAATCGCCCGGATGCTCCGCTGGAGGTTGCCAGCGCGCATTTATACGAGCAGTCTCGGAGGGACGCCTTCAATCGCCTGGCCGCTCACGATGCGCTCATGGTCGACGCGGCGCCGGAACGCCTGGGGATCGAGCTCGTTAACCGCTACCACGCCGCCAAGATGGCCGGCCTGATCTGATCGAGGCCCATGACGGATACGACACACTGGTCCTTCCCCACCCGCCTGCGGCCGAAGGCCGAGGATCTGGAGTTCGATCTGGAGGCGGCGCTGCGCTCGGTGGTGCTGGTGCACTCCGAGGTGCCGGAGGAAGCCTTCACCGCATCGATCCTCGGCACGGAGCGCATCGGTCATGGCGCCGTCATCTCTCCGGACGGCCTCGTTCTCACCATCGGCTACCTGATCACGGAAGCCCAGAGCGTGTGGCTCACGACAAACGAGGGTGCGGTCGTCGCCGGACATGGCCTGGCCTACGACCAGGCCTCCGGCTTCGGACTGATTCTGCCGCTCGGCCGACTCGACGTTCCGCACCTGCAACGCGGCTCCTCGGCCGACACCGCCGTCGATGACGATGTCACGGTGATCGCGCATGGCGGCATCGAGCACGCGCTGGCGGCGAAGGTCATCGCTCGGCGCGAATACGCCGGGTATTGGGAATATCTGCTTGAGGATGCGATCTACACCTCTCCTCCGCATCCGCAGTGGGGCGGCACCGCGTTGCTGAGAAGCGACGGTCGGCTGATCGGTGTCGGCTCGCTCATCCTGCAGGAAGCGGTCGCCGGCGATGCGTTCGATGCCAACATGTTCGTGCCGATCGATCTGCTGGAGCCGATTCTCGAGGACATGCTCAAGCTCGGACGCCCTGCCGGACCTGCGCGTCCGTGGCTCGGCATGTCCACGACGGCCATGCAGGGCCAACTGGTCGTCGGCGGGTTGACTCAAGGGGGCCCGGCGCATCGCGCGGGGGTGCGCGTAGGCGATGTTGTGCTGGAGGTCGCTGGCGAGCCGGTGTCGGATCTCGGGGAGATGTTTCGCAGAGTGTGGAGTGTTGGGCCGGCAGGGTCCGACATTCCGATGACGCTGGCTCGCGGGCGGAGTACTTCGCAGGTGCGGGTGCGGTCGGCGGATCGCAACGATTTCCTGGCAAAGCCTCGGAAGCATTAGAAGAAGAATCTGGGCGCCTCCGGCGCGACTACCGCCCGCGAGCGGGCTAGGCGGCGTCACCCTACGCGCGCGAGCGCGACCGCTCTCGCAACCGACGGGCTGCGCCGTACGCGAACGGCGCCCAGCACGCGCACATCAGGCCGAAGCGCACGAGCGAAGTGGGTTCGTTGATCCACGCAAAGGTCACTAGAGCCGCTACCGCGGCGAACTCGATACCGAGCCAGCGCAACCCCGGCGAGCGGCGACGCGCTTTCAGGTTGAAGTCCATGTCCATGTCATCCCCAGGTGAGCGGAACGCTCACAGTACACGCAAGTGCCTACGCCCGTCATCGGCGCCTAATTGAGCGCCCCGATCAACTCATCCGCGAAATAGCCCGCAGGAATCGTCCCCTGCTTCATGAACTCGACGTGGAAGCGCTTGGCCGAGAAACGCTCCCCCAGCTTCTCCTGCGCCCGCTTGCGCAGCGCCTGGATCTGCTCCTTCCCCAGCCGATAGGTGATCGCCTGAGTCGGCCAACGCGAGTAACGAGTCACCGCGGCGTCCGCGGCGGTGCAACTCGCCCGCTTCGCGTCCAACTTCAACGCCTTGGCGTCCTGACAGGAGCCGGGCAGGGAATCCACGATCTGCGAGAACAACGTGACTGCCTCATCGAACTGCATCTGGCCGGTGTGGATGCCGGTATCGATGCGCACACGCAGATCGCGATAGAGCTTGCCCCGAAGTTGATAAAGATGTTCCTCAGGCGTGTAGAAGCCGTTGGGAGCTGCCTCCTGCGGTTCCGCGAGCAGCGCCTCGGAGTACAGCGCCCAACCCTCCGCGGCCATCGAGTCTTGCCACATCGACGAGGAATCCTCGACGGCGCCGGGCGTGAGCCAGCGGATTGGCGAGATGCCGTCGCGGTACTGCGTCATGACTTTGTAGTGCCAGTCGTGACCGGGGAAGCCCTCGTGGGCCGCAAGATCTGCGCGCGCGGCGTCGTTGTGTTCCTGACGAAGTGCTGACGTGTCGTTGCCAGTCGGCGTGACATAGAAGCGGCCCACGCCGGTCTTCTTGAAAGCGGGCGCGGGATAATAGGCAGCCCCTTCGATCGAAGCGCGCAGCGGCGGCGGCGTGATCGTCACATCGAGCTTGTAATCCGGCGGCACGTCGAACAGGCCGGTGTTGCGCGCGTACTCCACCAAACGCTCACCGGTCTTGCGATAGGCGTCCACCATCTCATCGTCGTTCTTGGGCGCAGCGAGACTCACCTTCTGGAAGATCGCACGCACGATACCGGGGCCCTCGGACGGTACACGCCACTTGTGGCTTGCCGCGATCTGACGAGCGAGCGCCACCATCTCGGCCTGCGTCTGTCGCACGACGGGCAAGCTCTCTTCATAGAGCTGTGCCGCCGTCGTGTTGAGCTGCAGGTTGTTGCGCAGCGCCCAGTCGTATTCCTTCGAGCCCAACGCATAGCGGTCGGCCCGGTAGTCGGGCTTCAGGTCGGAGCGCCCTTTAGGATCCGGCGTCTCGAAGAACTTCGAGACCACGTAGTCGCGCAGGCGCAGGTAAGCCGCCGCCGCCTCGTTGCCCGCCGACTGCAGCTCCGAAACCAACTTGTCCTTGTTCGCGGAGGCGATGTCCGCAGCCGCCAGCTGTGGCAGCGTCTTGGAAAAGTAATCCGCGTCCGCGCGCGTGCCGTTCAAGCCATACTCAACCAACACGCGCCAGTCGGGTGTGTTCTTCGTTGCCAAACCGGTCGCCAGCTCGCCCTCCGCACCTGCGAGGTAAGCGCGCACGGCTCGCGTCCGCGCGATCACCTGACGCCATTCCTCATCCGTTCCGTAGGTCGAGGCGCCCGTCGACGTCATTCCCTGGATCTGCCAATCGACGCCCCGAAAGGGGCTGTCGACATAGGAGTCCAGGGCGCGCTCCTGGTGACGCAGCACCTCGTGCTGGTGCAGGAGGAATTCGATCTCCGCGAGGGCAACGAGTCGGTCGATGCGGTGTCGCGGAAGCAACTTGGCCGGATCGAGCGCCTTGAAGCGATCGCGAAACTCGGCCAGCTGCACATCCTCCAGATTCAGCGCAGCGAAGGAATCGTTGCGCAGCTTGCCGTCGATGTGCGCGAGCTTGGGATCGAAGGCAGACCCGCCGAGGTAGGTCGCCACTACCGGAAACTGCTGCATGAAGAACACGACGTACTCGTCCTCGGCAGCGGCGAATTGGGAGTTGGTATCCGGCGGAGGCGGTGGCGGCGGCGGCGGCTTCCCGCACGCCACCAACGCCAGGAGCGCCAGGCCAAGGCAGATCGTTCGGCAGCGCATGGTTACTTCGTGCCGCTCGCGGCCTGACCGGGTGAGGCAGGAGCCACGGGACGGGTCTGCTGGAAAGAAGGCCGCCGCTCCAGGCGCTCGAACCAGTCCTTCAACAGCGGGAACTTCGGCCGCCAGGGCCGCTCGGGCATGCGGAAATCCAGGTAGCCGAGCACGCTGCCCAGGGCCAGGTGCGCGATGTCGATCGGACCGGCGAGCTCGGCGCCGTTGTGACTGAACCAGTCCAGGCCGGCGTCGATGCGATCCCACTGATCGTCGATCCAGAGCTGCCAGCGGCGCTCCTCGGGACGCAACGCCATCTCGTAGCGGATCGACAGCGCGGCCTCGCACATTCCGTGAGCCAGCGAGTGATTCGTCAGCACCCGCCAGCGGTGCGGGGCGTCCGGTCGCGGAAACAGCCGGCCGCCGGCCAATCCGTTCAGGTACTCGCAGATGAGGGGGGAGTCGTAGACCGTCGTGCCGTCATCGCACAACAGTGCCGGAATCTTCCGCAAGGGATTGTGTGCGTTGGCGTACGCGCGGTTGGGTTTACCAGGGGCCGTATCGACGACCTCCAGCTCGATGCGATCCGACAGACCCAGCTCGATCGCCGCGGCACGCACCTTGCGCGCGAACGGCGACGCCGGCGAATAGAACAGCTTCATGACCTCATCCTCGAACGCTCGACGGAAGCACGAATTGTGGCAGCATTTTCGCGGTCGCGCTGCTGCGTTCTACGGTGACTGCGCGGGGCGTATCAGGCTTGGGTCATCGTATTTGAGGAAGTTGACGCGCGGGCTGACAGCATGACTGACCATCCGCGAGGAGGGATACGTCTTCAATAACTCGCGCGCCTCGTCGGGCGTCCCGCTGAGCCAGCTTTCATAGTGCTCGCGAGTGAGGATGGCGGGCATGCGTTTGCCGACATTGTCGATCTCGGCCATGAGGCGATTGGCGGACACCATCACGAGCGCGCAGCTCTCGATGACATCGTCGTCCAACGTGACCGCACGGGCCCACACTGCCCCTACTCCAAAGACGGTGCGATTGACGAGACGCACGTAGAACGGCTGGCGGAAACCCTCCGGTGCCTGCTGCCACACATAGAAGCCCGCAACGGGGACGATGCAGCGCTGTCCGTGTAGCCACGCCTTGCCGAAATCCTTCGAGTTCTGGAGTACTCTGCTACTCACGAGCGACGCGCCGAGTCGCGTGACGGGGTCCTTCACCGGGGACGGCACGAATCCCCAGCGCATCATCACAGCTTCGGACTCGCCGTCGTGCATGCGCACGATCGGCACACTCTGCGCAGGAGCAACATTGAAGCGCGCGGCGAACGTCCACCAGCGATGAGCGGCGGGAACCTCTTCCTCCGCCAGCTCCTGATCCGGGATGACGAGCCGCTCATACATCGCACCCGAGGGTACGACGTCGCAGCGTCGGCGCACATGTCCTCAGGTAGAGACAGCGCTGAGGATACTTACAGCGCGCGGCTCGAAGTTACCGGGCGAAGATCATCGCCTCGTCGGCAAATGCCTTCAGCTCCAGCGCGTTGCCCGAGGGGTCCAGAAAGAAGCACGTGGCCTGCTCGCCCGGCTGGCCCACGAAACGCATCTGCGGCTCGATGATGAAAGCGGTACCCGCCGACTTGAGCTTGGCGGTCACCTTCTGCCACTCCGGAATGCTCAGGATGAGCCCGAAGTGTCGGACGGGCACGTTCTCACCATCCACTTCGCTGGTACCGATCTTGTCCTGCTGCGTGGAGAGGTGCGCGACGATCTGGTGACCGTGGAAGTCGAAGTCGACCCAGTGAGGCGCAGAGCGTCCTTCCGGACACCCGAGCAACTCTCCGTAGAAGCGGCGCGCCTCCTGGAGATCGCGGACCGGAAACGCCAGATGAAAGCGGGGCCTGCTCATGAGCTCGCTCATGCGAGCGCGTCCCAGGCTTGTTCCATCCGGCGGCGCAAGGCCGCATCGGGCAGCCTTCCCCGCCCGCCTGCGAGATTGTCCTCGAGATGGTCCACCTTGGTCGTGCCCGGAATCGCGCAAGTCACGGCGGGATGGGACAGCACGTACTTCAACATCACCTGCGCCCAGCTCGTGGCGTCGATCTCGGAGGCCCAGTCCGGCAGGGGATGCTTGCTCGCCATGGACAGCAGGTTGGCGCCACGACGCCCCCCGAAGGGGATGTTCAGCATCACCGCGATCCCCTTGTCCTGGGCGAGGGGCAGGATGTCCTTGGCCGCATCCCGATTGCCTATCGAATAATCGACCTGGATGAAGTCGACCGGGTGAGCCTTCATGGCCGCGAGCATGTCGGCGTGCTGCCCCACGAACGAGGTGGTCACGCCGATGTAGCGAATGCGGCCATCGTGCTTCAGCTGCTGCAGCAGCGGCATCATGGCAGCCGTGGAGGCGAGGTTATGGACATGCAGCAAGTCGATCTTCGGCGTCTGCAGCTTGCGGAACGACGACTCGATCATCGCCTTGCCTTGCTCCAAGTTGCCGCCCTGGACCATGACTTTGGTGGACAGGAACAGCCGATCCCGCAAGTGCAGCTCGGCCACATTCCGGCCGATGACCTCCTCGGATTCGCCGTAGATCGCCGCAGTGTCGACGATAGACCCGCCCAATTGCGGCAGTTTCTCGATAACGGCCCGGCGCGCGGCCAGCTCCTCCGGCGAGGCGGCCGTGAAGTTGTTCGTACCGACACCGACCGCCGGCAGCATCTCTTTGGTCGAGGGAATGGGCTTGCGCACCAGCGCCAGGGAAGACTGTCCGGCAGCTCGCGCAGCACCCTCGAACGCCCATGCCGCGCCGGCGGCGACCCCCGCTCCGATAACCGCGCGGCGGGACAGATTCCAATTCCAACCCGGATGACGGGGAGCGCTCACGGCTGACCTCCATTTAACCTTCGGCGGGGTGCAGGGCTCCTTCCGGGCAGTCTGGGCGCCCGGACGAGGCTCCGAGGGGGCGAGAGTACAGGCTCGAGCGCCTCCCAGGCCCAAAAAGTGGCTTCCGCGCCCGGTGCGTGGTGCACAATTCGCACCCGGAATCACAGCAAAATGAGGTCCGCATGAGTTCCGGGCGAACGCCCCTGCGCAAGGCCAGCAGAGGAGTTAAGCGCGGCACGACCATTCACGATGTGGCCAAGCGGGCCGGTGTCTCGCCCATGACGGTATCGCGCGTCGTCAACGGCGAGCCCAACGTCAGGGAAGCGACGCGTGCGGTCGTGTTGGCCGCCGTGAAAGATCTGCGATACGCGCCGAATCCGGCCGCTCGAAGCCTCGCAGGCGCGCAGAGCGCGCGCATCGGATTGCTCTACAGCAATCCGAGCGCTGCCTACCTCAGCGAGTTCCTGCTCGGCGCCCTCGATGAGGGCAGCCGCAAGAGCGCGCATCTGCTCTTGGAGAAGTGCGAGGTCAGCTCACCCTCTGCGGAACGCGCCGCGGTACGCCGGCTGATCGATGCCGCTGTCGCGGGAGTCATCCTGCCGCCACCGGTCTGTGAGTCCCACGTGATCCTCACCGAGCTGAAGAAGAACGAGATTCCGACGGTCGCCGTCGCGACCGGGCGTTTCCGGGCGGACGCCTCCTGCGTGCGGATCAACGACTTCAAGGCCGCTTATGAGATGACCCGCTACCTGTTGTCGATGGGGCACCGACGCATCGGCTTCATCAAGGGACACCCGAATCAGACCGCCAGCGGCGAGCGCTGGGCGGGCTTCGAGACGGCGCTGCGCGAGGCGGACTGCAAGCCGCACGCTCCCAGCACCGAGCAGGGTTTTTTCAGCTACCGTTCCGGGCTGGACGCGGCCGAGAAACTGCTGAGCACGGATCCGCAGCCCACAGCCATCTTCGCAAGCAACGACGACATGGCAGCGGCGGCGGTCTCCGTCGCGCACCGGCGCGGACTCGACGTTCCGCGCGACCTGTCAGTGGTTGGATTCGACGACACGGCCATCGCGACCACCGTTTGGCCCGAGCTGACGACGATCCGTCAGCCCATTGCTTCCATGGCCGAGGCGGCGATGGACATCCTGATTCTGGAGATTCGCAGGCGACGCGACGGAGAGATGGGCGCGCCCGTCGACCACCTCGTCGCGCACGAGCTCATCGTACGTGAATCCGCGGCGGCAGCCCCGCCACGCTCGGGATCGGAACTCTGACGGGGGTTTGGGATTCTATTCTTGTAATGAAGCTCTTCCCTCTCCTGCTGGCTGCGATCACCTCCAGTGCCGTGGCCATTCCGGCGGACGAGCTCCATCATCGCGTCAAGATCGAAGGCCACGGCGCACGTACCGTGGTTCTCGAGTCCGGGCTCGGCGACACCCTGGACGTCTGGAAGAAAGTACAGCCGGAAATCGCAGCCCGCTGCTCGCGTACGGTCGCTTACAACCGAGCGGGGTACGATGGAAGCGATCCCGCGCTAGGCCCACGTGATGCAGCCACCATAGTTGGCGAGCTCCGTGCCGAGCTCAAGAGGCGGAATCTGCTGCCTCCCTATGTGCTGGTCGGGCATTCCCTCGGCGGCCTTTACATGCAGTACTTCGCCCGTAACTTCCCGGACGAGGTGTCGGGCCTCGTACTGATCGATTCGACCCATTGGAATCAAGGGCTGCATCTGGACAACTCTGCCAACACCCCGTACGCCGGGCGTACGGCGGTGACACTCTTCATGCCGTGGATCATGCGACGCGAGCTCGGCGACAGCGAAACGGCAGGTGAGCAGGTTCACGCCAGCCCCGTACCGGGGCGCGTTCCAACGATCGTGCTGTCGAGCACTCTGGGGCTGCAGGGAGAAACGCCCGCCACCCGCGCCAACTCTGCCCGCATGCAGGACGAGATCGCCGCGGACTTTCCGAACTCGCGCCACGTGCGCGTCGAGGACAGCGGCCACTACATTCAACGCGACCATCCTGACGTCGTCGTACATGCAATCCGCGAGTTGGCTGGCTGCGACAGCGGTGACATACGCAAGGCCCCCGTCCGCTAGCCGCTAGGCAACGCCCGCGATTGCTCATCGCGGCGCTGCTCGGCGCAACGCTGCTCAACGTACCTCAAGCGGCGCTGACCGAAACGCCGCCGCAGGCACCGACGCCACCGGTCGCCAACTTGCCGCGATTCGATACCACCACCTCGTTGCTCGTCGTGGCGCCGCATCCCGATGACGAGGTGTTGTGTTGCGCCGGGGTCATCCAACGGGTGGCCGCGGTCGGCGGCAAGGTGGCCGTCGTTTGGATCACCAGCGGCGACGCCTCGGAAATGGATCTGCTGGTGATCGAGAAGAGCCTGTTCGTCAATCCGCACAAGGCGCGCGATCTGGCTGAGAGACGCATGGAGGAAGCGCGCGCGGCGGCAAAGCTACTGGGCATTCCGGCGGAGCGTCAGGTCTTTCTGGGTTACCCCGACCGGGGCGTTCTGTCTTTGCTCAACGAGCACTACTCGATGCCTCTGTACTCCAAGTACAACGGGTCGAGCGTCGTTCCCTACGACGGCGCCCTCGTTCCGGGTCACCCGTACACGGGAGCGAGCCTGGAGCAGGACTTCGACACCCTGCTCCGGCGCTTCAAGCCAACACTCATCCTCGTTCCCAGCCCGCGCGACGCTCACACGGATCACGAGGCCGCGGGAGTTCTCGCCATGCGCGCGATGAGCCGTCGCAATGAGCTCGGTAAGCTGCGCTATTGGATCGTTCACGGCGGCGAGACGTGGCCATTGCCTCGTGGCTATCACCCCACGCGCGCGGCTTATCCGTCGCCTCGAGGCAAAGGCATGTCGGCGGGGGCCTTTTTGCTGACGCAGGCGGAGGAGGACCGCAAGCACGAGGCCCTCCTGTCCTACCAGACACAGCTGAAAGTCATGTCGTCCTATCTGATGTCGTACGTGCGTACGACAGAGCTCTTCTCCGACATGCCGATGCCGCCACCCGGGCCCTCTCAGGAGCTCCCGCCCGAGACACCGCCCTCTAGGGCACCCTAGGTCGTCGCCACTTGTCGAGCCACCGATCGAGCGCCCCCGCAATCCGTTCACGCAAGCGATGAAGCCGCGCCCGGCGCGGCCAATGCCGGGCGCTGAGCTCTTCCGATTGGCGGCAATCGTTTTCGAACACCTCCGCCGCATCCTCGGCAAACGCGCGATCGCTGATCTCCTGGTTGGCCTCGAGGTTCCACTTGAAGCTCCAGCGATCGAGGTTGCTGGAGCCGACGGAGACCCAGTCGTCGCAAATCGTCATCTTGCCGTGCAGCACTCGGGGCTGATACTCGAAGATGCGCACCCGGTTGCGAAGCATTTTCCCGTAGAAACGCCGCGCCGCATCGCGAACCCATGGATGGTCCGTACGCGGGCCGGGCACCAGCAGCCGCACATCGACGCCCCGGCGGGCAGTGCGGCGTAACACCTTGCGAAAGCGGCGGGAGGGAACGAAGTACGCACTCATCACCCACGCACGCTCCCGAGCGTTGGCTATGCGCTGGACTATGTCTCTGGCAAGCACCGAGCGTGCAGCGGCTTCACTCAAAGCCACACGCCCTGCGGCTCCCTGGCCGGCCGGCTCCTCCGGCGCTGCAGGAGGGTCGGGCCAAGCCACCGTTCCGCGACAGCGCCGCCAGGTGCGTGCAAAGGCTTGCAGCCAGTCGATCATGACCGGGCCCGATATCTCGACCATCTGGTCCCGCCACGGCGCTCCTTTGCCGTGCAGCCCAGCGAACTCATCCGTCAGTCCCGCGCCTCCGACAAACGCGCGGCAGCCGTCGATCACCAGCAATTTACGGTGATCGCGCATGAAGTTTCGCAGCTTCTTGCGCCACCTCAAGGCGTTGTAGAACCGGAGGTCGACGCCCGCCTGCGTGAGCCGCCCGCGATCGGCCGTCGACAGGGCGAGGGAGCCGAAGCCATCCAGGACCACGCAGACTTTCAGCCCTCGCGTCGCGGCTCGGGCGAGAGCGGCAACGAACTTATCGGTCAGTTCGCCCGACTCGACGAGGTACATCTCCATGAGCACATACTCGCGTGCGCCCTCGATCGCCTCGAGCATACGGGCGAAGAATTCCTCGCTCACGGCAATGAGGTGGAACCGGTTCCCCGTCCTCCAGGGGCCGCCGTCGGCAAAGCCGCGGGGTGGTTTGCGACGCTTCAACATGATGCCAGCGAGTCTACAGACATACGATCAAGGTAGGATTCACACTTAGTAGGGGACTTCAGGTGGCCGCTTGATACGACAGATGCTCATTGTGCTGCTGGCGAGCGCGTCCGCGCAGGCCGCGGCCGACCCTACCGCGAGCTTCATGGCGGTCAGACACCGCGGCTGCGCGGACAGGCCGGGGGTCGCCGTGCCTCTCCATAGGGAGAAGAAACTGGACAAGGTCTCGCGACTGCTGGCCGACGGCAAGACGTTGCGAGAGGCGGGGCTCAAGGCGGGCTACCGCGCAAAGTCCTCAGCCACCTTCCAGATTACCGCCGCCGAGGATGAGCTGATCGAGCGCGCGCTCGTTCGCCAATTCTGCGCCCAGGTGACGGACCCCCGGTACACGGAGATCGGTGCCTACCGTCGCGGGCCGGTCGTCTGGGCCGTGATGTCCTTGCCTTTCATGCCGCCTAGTCCCCGCGATGCCGATCGGATCGGCCGCCGCGTTCTGGAGCTCACCAACGCCGCCAGAGCCGAGGGGCGCCAGTGCGGCCGCGAGCCCTTCGGTCCCGCGCAATCTCTAACTCTGTCGCCCCTGCTCTCGCGCGTGGCGATGGAGCACTCAAAGGACATGGCCGCGCACGATCTGTTCGATCACATGGGCAGCGACGGCAAGTCCCCCAGCGACCGCATGACTCGCGCCGGCTACAAGTGGCGAGTCGCCGGCGAGAACATCGCCAGCGGAATGACGACGGCCGAAGCAGTCGTGAGCGATTGGCTGGAGAGTCCGCATCACTGCGAGAACATCATGGGACCGCGGTTCACCGAAATGGGCATCGCCTATTACTACGATCCCAAGAGCGCCGACGGCATCTACTGGACGCAGGTGTTCGGCACACCCGCACGGTGAGCCTCGTCAACCCCAACGGGACGCTTCCGCTGCGGGCACGAAAGCCTCCTGCGGCTTGCCGCTCCGGCTGAGCGCCAGCGCCGCCTGCACCGCCGGACGCGCACGCATCCTCTCGAGGAACTCCAGTACCCACGGCGTGTCCTGACGGTTGAGCACGTCCGGGGCGAGCGATGGGAGTGAGTTGAGCAGCGAGAACGCATCGATGTCGGCGATGGAGTAGTCGGCGCCCGCCATCCAGGCACCCGCCTCCAGTGTGGACTCGATGCGCTTGACCGGCGCCTTGAGCCGTTCACGAACCGCAGCCAACGCAGCCTCGTCGTAGGTTCCGTCCGTGATCGCCGCCCATGCCTTGCGCCGCTCGAGCGGCTCGATGGCCTGCAACCTCGCGGCGAGCGTTGCCGGCTCGATCCTGCGAAGTGCGGGAGCGAGGTACTTCGCGCATCCCAACACGCCGATTCCCGAGCCGACCGCGGTCAGCACCTGCCCCCAGGCGCGTGCGCGATATTGCTCGTAAGCGCCACCTGGACAGAGGTCGGCTCCTGGGAAAGTCTCGGCAATGTACTCGAGCATGAAGAAGCTCCCGCTGACGACGACACCCTCGTGCACCAGGACCGGGCCCTCGCGTTCCAACTGCAGCGTGCTCTCGGTGTTGCGGGGAAAATCGGCGGCGAACTGCTCGAAGGCGGTCGGATCGAACCAACGACCCGTGAAAGCCACGCGCTTCTCATGCAGCGCGATGAGCGGCTTCAGGAAGTAGGTGTTGGGTTCCCAGTGGTACAGCTCGAGCATGGCTCATCTCCGCTCCAACAGCTTGACGCGCTCGGCCATCTGCGTGCGCGCCTTCGCCCACGTGGCGCGCGCCGCGGGTCGCTCGTAGATCTTGCGCAGCCACTCCATGATGTGCGGTGTGCGCGCATCGTTGCAGCGCTCGGGCTGCGAAAGCGGCAGCGCATATCCCAGGTTGAAGCCGTCGATATCCCCGAGCGAATAAGTTTCCCCGGCAATCCAGCGATGCGCCGTGAGATGTCTCTCCAGCACGTCGATCGAGAACACCACTCGCCGGCGCGACTCCTCCAGCTCCGCCGGAGTGAATTCGTTGAACATCGCCTTGCGCCAGGCCGCACGGCGCGACTCGAGGGGAATGCGATCGATCGCCGCGTGCAGCTCCTGGGGATCGCGTTGCCTGACCGCCGGCCCCACGAACACGCTCCAGCCGATCATGCTCAGTGAAGGCGCGAAGTAGGCGTCGAAGTAGCGCATCCACCAACGCATCCGCCAGCGCTCGAGCGGGCTGCTCGGCCTGAGCGGCGGGCCCTCGAACTCCGCGTCGATGTACTCCATCATCGGGGTGGACTCGATGAGCACGCGCTCCCCGTGCACCAGGGCCGGAATGGTTCCGTCGGGATTGATCTTCAGGTACTCGGGCCGGTGTTGATCGAACCTCAGCAGGTCCAGGTAGTGGCTCTCGTAAGGCACTCCCTTCTCGGCCAGGGCCAGCATGGGTTTGCCGGAGTTGGCATTCGGCTCCCAGTGGTACAGCGTCAGCATGGTCGTCTCCAGGTCCCGGGAAGCGCCCCCCGGCGGCTTTGACTGTGCTCCAGTTTCGACACACAAACTCGACGAAACGCGAACTCGGGCGCGATACCCAGGGAACGCCGCCCGCACGCGCTGTGCCCGCGAGCCGCGGTGGCAAGAAAGAATAACGATCCCGTAGACTCGGCCGCGGTTGCGCGTGGGGGCTACAAAAATGTCCACGACCGAAGTGTTGACCGGCCCGGGATTCCTGGCCCGCGAGCGTACGATCGCGCGCCCGGGATTCAGCCGTTGGCTCGTGCCGCCGGCGGCCCTGGCCATTCACCTGTGCATCGGGATGGCCTACGGCTTCTCGGTGTTCACGTTCCCGCTGACCAACGCCATCGGCATCACCGCTGCGACGAAGTGTCCGGCGGAGATGGGCCTCGCCGGCCGCCTGGTCACCACCGCCTGCGACTGGCAGGTGTCGGATCTGCAGGTCATGCCGATCCTGTTCTTCGTCTTCCTGGGTTCCTCGGCCGCCTTGTTCGGCGGCTGGGCGGAGCGCTCCGGGCCGCGCAAAACCGGTGTCGTGGCGGCCGTCTGCTGGTGCGGCGGACTGGTTTTGGGAGCGTTCGGGGTGATCTGGCACCAGCTATGGCTGTTGTGGCTCGGCACCGGCGCCGTCGGCGGCGTCGGGCTCGGCCTCGGCTACATCTCGCCGGTGTCCACGCTCATCAAATGGTTTCCGGACCGGCGCGGCATGGCAACCGGCATGGCCATCATGGGATTCGGCGGGGGGGCGATGATCGGTTCGCCGCTGGCCGACTGGCTCATCAAGCACTATGCCACGCCCACCTCGGTGGGGGTGTGGGAGACCTTCATCACGCTCGCCGCCATGTATTTCGTCTTCATGATGTGCGGCGCCTTGGGTTACCGCCTGCCCCCGGATGGGTGGAAGCCGGCTGGATGGACGCCACCGCCGCCGTCGGCATCGTCGTTCGCCACTCAAAATCACGTGCATCTGAATGTGGCGATGCAGACACCCCAGTTCTGGCTCACGTGGGCCGTGCTGTGCCTGAACGTGACCGCCGGCATCGGCATCCTCGGGCTGGCCTCGCCGCTGCTGCAGGAGGTGTTCGGCGGAAAGCTGATCGGCATCGACGCCACTTTCGATCAACTGACGACGGCTCAGAAGGCTCAGATCGCCACGCTCGGCGCCGCCTTCGCCGGCTTGCTGTCGCTATTCAACATTCTCGGCCGCATCTTCTGGGCCTCGCTGTCGGATCGGATCGGGCGGAAGTTGACCTACGCCATCTTCTTCGTGTTGGGAACCGTGCTGTACGGGTCGATTCCGTGGACCGCGGCGACCGGCAGCCTCGCGCTGTTCGTCGGCTTCTTCTGCATCAACATCTCGATGTATGGCGGCGGCTTCTCGACCGTCCCGGCCTACCTGTCGGACCTGTTCGGCACGCGCATGGTCGGCGCCATTCACGGACGGCTGCTGACGGCCTGGTCCGCGGCCGGCATCCTCGGCCCGGTGATCATCAACTACATCCGCGACTACCAGATCCACAACGGCGTGCCCAAGGCCCAGGCGTACAGTGTCACGATGTACATTCTGGCCGCACTGCTGGTGGTTGGCTTCATCTGCAACTGGCTCATCGAACCGACGCCGGCGAAATATCAGATGACTCCCGAGCAGCTCGAGGCGACCTCCCTCCACACACGCCCTGGCGCGACCGGCACTTCCGCTGCGGTCGACGCCAGAAGCGGACTGATCGTGCCGCTGGCCTGGGCTGCAGTCTGGATTCCCATCGGCTGGGGGGTCTGGATGACATTGACGAAGGCGGTGGGGTTCTTCCGCTAGAATCGCGCCCCGTGCGCCGCATCCGCGGCTACGGAGATTTCGATGGCGGAAGTGGAGATCCACACCGGTCACGATCACGCGGCGGACGAATTCGGACGCCGGGTGGGCGTTGCCGTCGGTCTGATTGGAATCGTTCTGGCGGTGGTGACGATCGGCTCCCACCGGGCACACACCGCAGCGGTCATCACCCGGACGGAAGCCAACGACCAGTGGTCCTTCTATCAGGCCAAGAAGCTGCGCGAGCATCTGGTCGACGTCGGTGCCAGCTGGCCAGCGCGCTGGCGAGCGACCCCGCGAAAGTGCAGAGCCTCGTCGGCAAACTGAGCTCCGACGCCGCTCGTTACGGCAAGGACGCCGACGGTATCTATGCCGACGCGAAGGCCAAGGAAGCCGAAACCGCGCGCGAGGAGCGGCGCGCCCTGCGTCTCGACATCGGTGAGGGTTTTCTCGAGCTCGGGCTCGTGATGTCGTCCCTGTATTTTCTCTCCAAGCGGCGCTTTTTTCCGATCATCGGCGGCGTTGCCGCCGTCATCGGCGCGGCGCTGGGTATCGCCGGGTCTCTGGTCTAGGCTTGCAGCTGAGGCTGCGGTCGCCGAGTCCACAGCACTACTGCGCCGGCGGCCACGTACAGCAGCATGAACCAGGCGACGGTGCGGGTCAGCAGCAGATAGAACATGTGGTAGACCGTGAGAGGCCCCTGGTGAACCTTGAACACCGTGAGGGCTCCCATCCCGACTGCAGCCGCGCCCACCAGCAACAGCAGCAGCCAACGCACCACCGAGCGATCCGATGAGTTGGTGACCTCGGCTGGCGCCTCCACGGCTACGAGCGTGTACCAATACACGATCACAGCCAGTCCCACGACCGAGCTGGCGTACTGCAGAACGTGACTGACCACGCCCGTGTACACCCCGAACAGGTTGACCGGGGCGCTCAGCGCATCGACCCTACGCGACAGCCAGGTACCCGGATGAGTGAAGCCGTCCCACACGATGTGCGTCCATGTGCCGATGAGCACGGCAGGAATGGACAGCAGCCAATTGAGAGGGCTCGACATGAACCGGTCGGCTTCGCGCAGGCTGGCCCAGCGCGCTCGCTCCGTCATGAGCGCGGTCAGTGGACCTCTCAGCAGGAGCACGAGGGCAATCACTATGATCCCCATCGGAATATCGCGCACGATGCTGCCGTAGAGCGAGTGAGTCTCCCCCACGGCCCGCTCGAAGCTTCCAGGAAAATAGTACGGAATGTCTGGAGCCATGCTCCCGACCACCAGCGCGGGCACTGGCAGATATTTGAGGCGCCGTAGCGGCATGACAGCCGCGGGATGCGCAAGTGTGAACGGCATACGGGAGACAGCCTCGCAGGCTTATCCTGCAGCTGCAAGCGCCGCCTCAGCGCGGGGCTTTACGAAGCACGAGCATATTCTTCTCGCTCTGCTCCCACAGTCGCACGCCCCCGATAAAGGCGTTGAGGTTATCGCCCCGGCGAGCGCCCGGGGGCAGGCGCTTGAGCTTGCGTACATTGCCTCCGCCCAGGACGACGTACTCGGCCTCCAGCACGGAGCGCAGCTGCTCGACCACCTGGGCCACCACCTTGCGCCACTTCTTCGTACCGAGGCGGCGGTAACCGCGCTCCCCCACGTACTGCTCGTAAGAACGCCCATGCTTGTAGGGCATGTGGCCGATCTCCATCGGCTCGACGACTCCGTCCATGATCAGCGTCACTCCCAGCCCGGTCCCGAGCCCTAGAAACAGCATGCGTCCACCGCGGTAACTGCCCAGCGCCTGCATCGCTGCATCGTTGATCACACGCACGGGTTTGCCGAACCCCTTGCGGAAGTCGAAACCCTGCCATCCGGTCCCGAGGTTGTGAGGCTCAGCGGCGATCTTGCCCCGGATGACCACCCCCGGGAATCCCACGGAAACGACGTCGTACCTCCAGTCAGCCGTCATCTTGAGCACCTGCTCGAGCATTTTCTGCGCGCGCAGCCTGCGACCGGACTCGAACTCGCGGACGGCGCCTCGGGTGCCCATGCGCATCTTGACGTGCGTTCCCCCAACGTCCACCACGAGTACACGCTTGGCCGGCTTCTTTCTCATGTTGCGAATCTTCTCATTCGTCGAGCCGCCACGTCGATCCACCGCAAGCGGCGTGCACGACCCCGTCTGTCGCGCTATAACGTTTCCGGGTGAACATAACCATGGGAAGTCCCCCAAGGTAAACGCGCATGACCCGTCATCTGTTTCCGACGATCCTGGCAGCAGCGATAGCCGCTGGCTTTGCGGGCGCCGCGCTTGCGACAGGCGAGCAGCCCATCTCGTCCGTCATGACGTCGATCAACGTCGACGCAGGCCAACGCGCCGGAGAGATCACTAACGTGAACGGCTCGATCCACATCGGAGAAAACTCCGTCGTCGGACACGTACACGATGTCAACGGCAGCATCAGCGCCGACCGGGGATCTCGGGCCGTCTCGTTGGGTACGGTCAACGGAGCGGTCCACGTTGGATCGGGCGCTCACGTGGCGGAGGCAGTCCACACGGTCAATGGCTCGATCACGGTGGACCCCGACGCCGATGTCGCCGGCTCCGTTTCTGCAGTGAACGGCTCGATCACCGTATCGAGCACTCACGTGGGCGGTGAAGTCTCGAACGTGAACGGAGTCATTCGAATCCTGAGCTCGCACGTGGGCGGCAACGTGAGCGGCATGAACGGCGGCATCGAAATAGGCGCGAACTCGCGCGTGGACGGGGAGCTGCGCGTTCGCCGGAGTGACAACGGCTGGTCCAACTGGTGGAGTTTTCTCTTCTGGCGCTCTCCGCCGCGCATCGTGATCGGTCCGGGAGCGGTCGTCTCGGGCGCGCTCGTGTTCGATCAAGAGGTCAGGCTCTACGTGAGCGACCATGCGACGGTGGGACCCATCAAGGGTACGGCGGCTATCAAGTTCAGTGGATCGAGGCCGCCGGACTGATCGCGAGGGCGGCGGGACCTGACATCCCGCCGCCTTCGTTGATTGGCGAAAATTTCCGTAGGAAATTTTCGCAGAGGTGAGGCCCTCAGCTAGCCCACGCGGCCGGCAAAAAAAACGTGGTTTTTTGCCGGCGTGGGCTACCGCGACGTGCTCGCGTTGAAAGCCGCGTCCCCACTCACACGGCGGCTCTGTGCGCTCGCCCCGCCCGCGGCCTCGGTGCTGCCGTGGGACTTGCTGGCGCCGGCGTCGACACCTACAGCCTTGGAGTTGCCAGCAACCGCCCCCGCGGCGTTGGTATTGCCGCGCGTCGCATTGCCGGCCACGCCTCCAACAACGTTGGTGTTGCCGGGGGCCGTGTTGCCCGCTACGCCGCCGACGGCGTTGGCGTTGCCGCCCTTCGTGCTACCGGCCAACCCTCCAACCGCGCCGGTGTTGCCAGGCGTCGCATTGCCGGCCAACCCTCCAACCGCACTGGTGTTGCCAGGCGTCGCATTCCCGGCCAGGTTTCCGGCGTTGTGGGCCTTGCCAGCGCTGGCTTCCGCGGCTGCGTTACCGGCGAGCGCCGCGTTATCGGCGGCTCCCTTGGCCTGACCCGCCGTCGACTTCGCCGCCGAGTCGGCTTCGACCGCCTTCTGCGACGCGCCTCGGGTCGCATTCGCCGTCGTGCGCTCGGCACGGCCCAGCGAGTGCGTATTCAACGACCCGTCGGCGTTGGCACCGCCCGTGAGAGAGCCGTTCGCACTCCGCCTCATCGCGCCACCCGCGAGGGAGCCGTCGGCGCCTCCATTCATCGTGCCCATGCGGCCGATTCCGCCGCCCATCGCGCCATTGAGGCTTCCGGCCCCATTGAGGCCCCCCGGGCCGCCAAGGGCGCCTGCGCCACCGAAGCCGCCCGCGCCGGCGCCCCTCAGAAGCTGTGCCTGCGCCTGCGAGCTGCAGGCAAGCAAGGCGACGACGGCGACGCTCGCGAACCGATGCAGGTTCTTCATGATCGCTCTCCTGTGACCGCGACAGTCGCGGCCCTTCAAGGAGGACTACGAGCGGGAGGGGCGATTTCTTCCCGACCAGAGGCGTAAACGATTGTTTTTACTTAATGTGCGTTCGACGTGAGCGCTGACTTGGCCGGTTCTGTGGCGAGGGCCAGCTCGGGACGCACCGACTCCCCTACGAGGCCATTGCCGTAGACCTTGTCAGGACCTCGAGCGCCGAGATCGATCGCGCTATGGATCAACGAGGTCACCGCACGCTGCGCCGAAACGGTGTCAGGCGCAGTCATGTCAGCTGCCAGGAGCCCCGCCACGATCGGAGCTGCGAAAGACGTGCCGCGAACAGCACTGAACTTTCCGGTCAGGCACGCGGCCGCCATATCCGCCCCCGGTGCTGCGAACTTCACCTGTGGCCCGTGCCCAGCCTCGATCAGCACGCGCTGATGAGCATCCACACCCGTCACACCGATAACGTCGCGATAGGCCGCCGGATACAGGGGAGGCGCTGCGGGACCGTCATTGCCAACGGCGGCTACGATAAGGTGGCCGCGCGCGTTCACCCGAAGCACGACGGCCTCCAGCATCGCGTTGGGTGGTCCCACGAGGCTGATGTTGATAACGGGCACATGCTCCCTCACCAGCCACGCAAACGCATCCGCGACCGCATCCACCGCGCCGCCGGTGGGCTGTCCGCAGTAAACGTCCGCGGCGTACAACTCGGCTCCGGGGTCCGCTCCGTGAAATCGAGTCGCGCGCCCGACCAACAGCGAGGCGACGGCGGTGCCGTGCTCGCTGGGGACGGTCGACTTGGTGCAGCCGTAGGGGTGGATGATCGCCTCACGGAAGACAGGATGATCGATCTCCACGCCGCCATCGATGAGTCCCAGCTTTCCGGGCGAGGGGGAAACGCCCGCAGGCGGCACATCCGCTACTCGCTGAGCGGAGGCACCGGCCGCGGAGATCCTGCCGCTTTCGAAATACAGATGATTGAAGTCGTAGGTGCCACCGGGGTCGAGGGACCTCAATTGTCGCAGCGCACGGCGAATCGAGGTCCTGGCGGGCACCTGCAGAACGACGATGCGTGCATCCAGCCCATCGAGAGAGCGCTCTCGCAACACGTCGTAGCCGGCCGCGCGAGCTCGCTCCAGAGCGGCATCGGAAGGTGAGAAAGCCAGCACTTCGGCGCGCATCACCGGGTTGCCGCGCGGGTCCGCCTCGACGACGGTCGCCTGCGTTCGCAACAGATCGCGGATCCTGAGCCTGCGCACATCTGCGGCGACCTGGGAGTCCACCGCACCCGCAGTTCGCGCCAGGTCCGGAAGCCCCACGCCCGGAAGCTGCGGCACGCGGACCGGCGGCAGGCCGATGGCACCCCCTCCGATCTGCGCCTGCCCGGCTTGCGCCATCAGCATCAGTGTCGCGGCGAAGAATGCTCTGAGCATGCGAACAGCGTAGTTGATTGTTGCAGGGGTTGGAAGAAAATGGCGTTCAGAGACGTTTTACTCGTTGAGCCAACATGCAAGACACCGAATCGCAGCTGCGTGAGGAGATCGTCGGGCTGTTGCCCCGAATGCGCCGCTTTGCGCGCACGCTTGCACGCAATGCGCACGACGCCGACGACATCGTGCAGATTGCGGTAGAGCGTGCACTCGCGCGGCTCGATCAGCTGCGACCCGGGTCGCAACTCTCGAGCTGGCTGTTCGGAATCGTCCGCAACGCCTGGATCGACGAGGTCCGCGCGCGCGGGCGCCAGGGAAAAATATTCGTTTCGGAGGAGCTGGGTGAGCAGGTCGGAGAGGAATCGCTGGGGACGGTCGCGGACACGCTCGCGGTGCAGGATGCCCTCACGCGCTTGCCGGAGGAGCAGCGCACGGCCATCGGCCTGGTGCTGGTCGAAGGCCTCTCCTACAAGGAGGCGGCGCGCGCCATGGAAATCCCGATCGGCACGCTCACGAGCCGTCTCGCGCGCGGCCGTGAAGCGTTGCAGGAAATGCTGCGGGGCACGGACGCCTCCGAGGCGACAGGAGCCGTGTCATGACTCTTTCTGATGAGACTTTGATGGCCTACGTGGACGGAGAGCTGGACGAGCAAGCTCGCGGCGAAGTCGAAGCGGCCATGCGCGCGAATCCCGACATCGCCGCTCGCGTGGCGCGCCAAGAAGCGCTGCGTAAACGCGTGCACCTAGCGTTTGCGAACGTGGTCGATGAGCCAGTGCCCGACCGATTGGTTGCCGCCGCGCGCGGATTGTCGACGAGTTCCCGCGAGAGCAAGGTGGTCCCTCTGAGACGGAAGCCCTCCGGTCGGTGGTCGTGGCCGCAGTGGATGGCGATGGCGGCAAGCCTCGGGGCCGGCGCGATACTTAGCTTCCTGCTCGTGCGACATTCGGATCTGGAGCCGATTACTTCGCGCAACGGTCGCTTGTTTGCCAATGGCGCGCTCGCGCAGGCCCTGTCGAGCCAACTTGCCAGTGCGCCTGAGCGCGCCGGCACGCAAATCGGCGTGAGCTTCCGCGACAAAAGCGGCGACTATTGCCGTACTTTTGCCGCGAGCGCATTTGCAGGACTCGCCTGCCACGAGAGCGGAGGATGGCGCGTCGATGTGCTGGCACGAGCGCAGAAGCAGGCAGACGGCGCCGCGCAGTATCGGCCGGCGGCATCGTCGATGCCCAAGCCTGTCCTGCAATCGGTGGAAGACCGCATTGCCGGGGACCCTCTGGATGCGCAGGAGGAGGCCGTTGCCAAGGACCGGGGTTGGACGCATTGATCGGCCGCAAGCGCTATAGTGGACGCCCGCCGTCGGAAGGACTCGCATGCTCTGGCTGAAAGCGTTTCACGTCGTGTTCGTGGTGACCTGGTTTGCCGGTCTGTTCTATCTGCCCCGGCTGTTCCTCTACCACTCGATGGCCACCGATGCCGCAAGCGTCGAGCGCTTCGTCGTCATGGAAAAGCGGCTGTTCGGAATCATGACCGTCGGCGGCGCACTCGCCGTCTGCTTTGGCATATCGATGATCGTCGCAGCGCCGGCTTACCTGCAGTTCGGCTGGCTGCACGTGAAGCTGACTCTCGTCGGCCTTCTGATCGCCTACCACGTGTGGTGCCGTCACCTCATGAACGTGCTGAGGGAAGGACGTAACACTCATTCGCAACGCTGGTACCGGATCTTCAACGAGGTCCCTTCGATCCTGTTGATTGCGATTGTGATACTGGCCGTGGTGAAACCGTTCTGAAAGACGTCGACGCGGCGGCGTGCTCCCGCACGCCGCCGCGTCTATCACGTCGAGATCAGCCCGAGGCGGTCTGCAGCTGGAACTTCACGCGTACGCTGGTCCAGGCTTGCACCTTCTGCGAGTCGCGAACCGCCGGATTGAACATCCATTTGCGGATCGCCTCCATCGCTGCCTGGTCCAGGCGATCGTAACCGCTGCTGGTCTGGACCTTGACGGTCTGCGGATGGCCGCTCGGGTCCACGAGCACGCTGAACACCGCCGTCCCCTGCTCACCCGCTCGGCGCGAGGCCGACGGATAAGTGGGCTCGATTCGGCGCGTCACCGCCAGATTGGCGTCGGAAATCGCGTCCGTGGGTGTCGCATCCGGGGGCGCCACAGTGGTCTCGACCGGCACGTCGACTTCAGGCGGAGTATCCGGAATCTGAACGTCGAGGTTGGGCTGGTCGAGCTGGGGTTTGGCCAGCACCGGCTTTTCGATGTGCTGGGGCTTCGTGGCCTCGATGATCGAAGCCTGCAGAGGCTGGATCAACTGCGGTGCACGAACGACACCCAGGCTCGTCGCAATCGCGTAGATCGCGGCAATGTGCAGCGCCACCACCAGCAGCACTCGGCTGCCACGGGCAAGGTTCTCACTACTCTCGACGTGCATGTGCACCTCCTTCTGGATTACCCACCCCGTGCGGGACAGGCTACTCGCGTGAACCTGAACCTGACGTGGACCGAGCATGAACACACGCTAAATCCCGATCTCAGCATGAACGGTCGATGAACGTAGCGCCCGCGCGATACAATCGGCTGGACAGTGGAGCGCTCTCGATTGCTCAATAAACTTCCCGCTTCGTGGCGAACATCCGCCACGCTCGCCCCTTTCAAGTCCCGCATCTTTGTTTCCATCTGGGCCGCGAGCCTCGTCTCCAATTTCGGAGGGCTCATCGAGTCCGTCGGCGCCGCGTGGCTGATGACGTCCCTGGCGCCTTCTCCGCAGATGGTGGCGCTGGTCCAGGCCTCTACCACGCTGCCCATCATGTTGTTGTCGTTGCCGGCCGGCGCGATCGCCGACATTTCGGATCGACGCGTCGCGATGCTCGTGGCGCAGATCTTCCTTCTCATGGCCTCTGCCACGCTCACGACCTTCGCGTTCATGGATCGAATCACCCCGTGGACGCTCCTGACGCTGACGTTCTTGATCGGATGCGGCGCCGCGCTCTACGCGCCAGCCTGGCAATCGTCCGTGGGAGAACAAGTCCCGCGCTCCGATCTCAGTGCAGCGGTATCTCTCAACAGTCTTGCGTTCAACCTGGCGCGCATTGCCGGGCCTGCGATAGGCGGCGTGATCGTCGCTGCCGCGGGCGCGCGAACGGCGTTCCTGGTCAATCTTCTGTGCTACGTCGCTCTGATCGCCGTGTTGGCGACGTGGCGGCGTCCGAAGCCCGAGCGGCTCCTCCCCCCGGAACGAATCCCAATGGCCGTGGGCGCCGGCCTGCGCTATGCCCGTTTGTCGCCCGGAATCAGGACAGTGCTGGTGCGCGGCTCGGTATTCGGTCTCCTGGGTAGCGCTATCTGGGCACTGTTGCCTCTGATCGCGCGCGACCTGATCGGCGGTGGAGCCGTCACGTTCGGCGTGCTGTACGCGGCATTCGGTGCCGGTGCAGTGGTTGGAGCACTGTTCAGCGCCTCGTTACGATCGACGCACGGGAATGAGAAAGTCGCCAGAGTCGCGACAGTGGGATTCGGAGTGGGCACCGTTCTGACCGCCATCAGCAGCTGGCACGCTCTGAGCATGGTGGCGCTGATGCTCGCGGGTGCCTCGTGGGTGATTGCGCTCTCGACATTCAACGTCACGGTTCAGACCGGTTCGCCGCGGTGGGTTGTCGGTCGTACGATCGCGATCTATCAGATGGTGACGTTCGGCGGACTCTCGGCGGGAAGCTGGCTATGGGGCACCGTGGCCGGCGAGTTCAGTGTTGTCACGAGCCTTGTCGTCTCGGGAACGCTCATGGGCGTCTCGGCGCTTCTGGGCTTGTGGCTGCGCCTGCCGCAGCCGGAAGGTTTGAATCTCGATCCCTCGCGAACGATGTCGGTAGAGCATGCCACCGACCTCGAGCGCCTCTCCGACTCCGGTCCCATCGTCGTCACCATCGAATATCGCATCGCCGGGGCCGATACGGACAGGTTCCTCGCAGAGATGCGCGAGCTACGGCGCATTCGCCGGCGTGACGGCGCGCGCCGGTGGACCCTCATGCAGGACACCGCCAACGCAGAGGCGTGGGTCGAGCGCTACCACAGTCCCAACTGGATCGAGCACCTGCGGCGACGTCATCGCC